>Ga0308159_1000496_pt1 | contig 88977 bp, 68 predicted proteins | sample PhyCR1_FD_201040 | JGI IMG/M metagenome (GOLD analysis project Ga0308159, IMG submission 201040) | Phyllosphere microbial communities from UC Gill Tract Community Farm, Albany, California, United States - DLSLC.R1 | ecosystem: Host-associated > Plants > Phyllosphere > Unclassified | place: USA...
GGCGCCCGCAACGCAACGGAGGTGTGGCCGAGTGGTTTAAGGCAACGGTCTTGAAAACCGTCGACTGTAACAGGTCCATGAGTTCGAATCCCATCGCCTCCGCCATATTTGGTACCGACAAAGCCCTGATTATTCAGGGCTTTGTTGTTTCTGGCATTCAGGAAATTGGCATCTCTCTTTATGGATCGTTTGCGCATCTTTTCGGTCATTTCCGCAACTATGCGCTTCCGACACTGCTGCGTCCCCCTCAAATTTAGTTGATTCGACCTGGAAACTCAGGGGCATGTAGCTGCCTTTAATAGGCAGTGTTCGTCCAAAAGTGCACGGCCACAGAGAACAAAGTCCGAACGTCAGACACCTCACGATTGTGTTCGGAATTGAGAAATGTCTTTCCCTGATCCGTGTCTGTTTCCGCAAAACCCTCAAGCCTAAAGTTCGTCCTGCCAGCAACATCACACTTACTTTAGGAAATCTCATCATGAAAACGGCAATGATCATCGTCGCACTCTTGGGCTTCAGCTCTGTGGTAGCAGCGCAGGACGGTCCTGCAACGACTAAACAGGTCGAGCAATATCGCTACGGCACCCACCTGGATGTCGCCAAGGTCATCTCTGAAGAACCGGTGCCGGATGTTTGCGCAGTGGTACCGACGCACATGACCTACCAGGATTCGCAAGGCAAACGCCACGTACTGGCCTATAACGTCATGGGCCGTTGCAGCCAGGGCTAAGTCAGCTGTTCGCCGATCATTGCGCCTCGGAGAGTGGTCTCATCGAGGCGCAAATACCTTTTTGCTCCGCGGCGTTTCAATCGATCAGTGCTTGGGCCGTGGCTGCCAGCTGACTGCCAACCCGATCTTTCAGCGTTTCAATAAACCGGGTGATTTTTGCATCGACAAACTGCCGAGAGGTATAGACGGCGTACACATTGCGCTCATAGGTATGATAGTCAGGCAATACCCGCACCAGCTTGCCGGAACGCAAATCATCGATGGCCGTGAAGCCGGCCAGCAAGCCAATCCCCGTGCCCTCTCGAATGGCATGTGCCATCGCATCCATATCGTTAACGCTGAAACTTGGCCCTGTCGGGACAAATGTAGCGTGCCCCGCCTTGCTCTTGAGCTGCCACTCGTCCCGCACGTAGTCCACGGTACCCAACAACAGACACTGGTGATCGCGCAGATCTTCAGGTGTTTCCGGGGCCGCATGCCTAGCCAGGTAATCCGGCGACGCCACCAACACACAATGGCTGACGCCGATCTTCTGGCTGACATACGCCGAATCGGGGAGCGCGCGGGCGATCAGAATCGAGACGTCCAGTTGGTCTTCCAACAGGTTTGGCATGCGTTGCGAGAGCAATAAATCCACCGTCACTTCCGGGAACTGCTGGCGGTACTCCAGCACCGCCCCAGTGACCAGATGCCGAGCCAGTCCAGGGACGCAATGCACCCGCAGTGTTCCCCGAGGCTCCAGCGCGGCATTGCTGGCTTCGGCTTCGGCACTCTCCAGATCAGCGAGAATCTTCGTGCAGCGCTCATAGAACCGTCGCCCGGCATCGGTGACCGACAGGCGTCGGGTCGAGCGTTGCAACAGACGTGCGTCGAGCACGTTTTCCAGCGCAGATACAGCACGTGAGACGTTACCGACTGTGGAGTCCAGATGATTGGCCACGGCCGTGAAACTGCCCATCTCGACAACCTTTATGTACACCGACATGTTCGAAAGCTTATCCATCGCGACCTTCCTGTAGATCTGACGCTCACTCGTGATAACGCGCATTTTTTCCGGATGCTACACGTTCGGCCCGCGGCTCGATATTACCTCTGGCGACAACAATGATTCCCTTTGGCCCGTCTAAATCAATGGGCCCTCATTCCATAGACTTGGTTGCACAGGCCGCCTGAACAGGCGCCGGGTTTCATCCGAATCTCCGACAACCAACTGAAGGGCGCATCATGAAGACTTCCTACGACCCGCTTTATCTTTTCATCGGTGGTGAATGGATCAGTGCCGAAGGGCGCGATACCGCTGCTGTCGTCAACCCTGCGACCGGCCGCGAAATCGGCCGCGTCCCGCTCGCCACCGCAGGCGATCTTGATCACGCCTTGGAAGTGACTCGCCTGAGCTTCGAGCAGTGGCGCCAGACCGTGCCTGACCAACGCGCCAAGATCCTCAAGCGTGCCGCCGACCTGATCCTCGAGCGTGCACCACGGATTGCCGCGCAGATGACCCTGGAGGAAGGCAAACCGCTGGGCGAAAGCCTGGATGAAGTGACCCGTGCGGCGGAGTATTTCGAATGGTTCGCCGAAAGCGCACGGCGTATCGATGGCCGTGTGGTCCCGGCTAACCGGCCAGGCGTACTGCAACTGGTTAAGCGTCAGGCCATCGGACCAGTGGCCGCATTCACACCTTGGAATTTCCCGGCCATCACCCCGGCACGCAAGCTCTCGGCAGCGCTGGCCGCCGGTTGCAGCGTCATTCTCAAACCGGGTGAGGAAAGCCCCTCCACGGCGCTGGCCCTGGCGCGTGCACTCGACGATGCAGGATTGCCCAAGGGTGTGTTGCAAGTGGTCTTCGGCGTACCGGATCAAGTCTCCAGCCATCTGATCGCCTCGCCGATCATTCGCAAAGTGACCTTCACCGGTTCGGTGCCGATCGGTCGCCTGCTGTCTGCACGCGCTGCTGAAGGCGTGAAGCCCATCACCCTTGAACTGGGTGGGCACGGACCGGTGCTGGTATTCGAAGATGCCGACATTGAAAAAGCCGCTATCGAAGGCGTTGCCAACCGCTTTCGCGGCACCGGGCAGGTGTGCATTTCATCCACTCGTTTTCTGATCCAGCGTGGTGCCTATCAAGCCTTTGTCGATCACTTTGTCGCGGCGACCCAAGCCCTGAGAATCGGTGACGGCCTGCATCCGGACACCCAAGTCGGACCGCTGGCCAACCCAAGGCAATTGGCAAAAATGGAAGAACTGGTCGCCGATGCCGTCGAAAAAGGTGCACGGGTATTGGCCGGTGGTGAAGCCTTGTCTGGCGAAGGCTACTTCTTCCAACCCACGGTTCTGGCAGATGTGCCGATGAACGCCCGCGTCATGCACGAAGAACCCTTCGGCCCCATCGCCGTGCTGATGCCGTTCGATGAACTGGCAGATGGACTGCAAGAAGCCAACCGCCTGCCCTACGGACTCTCGGCCTACGCGTTCACCTCCAGCGCGCGCACGGCCATTGATGTCGCCGACGGATTGGAGGCCGGGATGATCGGCATCAACCAATACCGCATCGTCGCAACCGAGCTCCCGTTCGGCGGCATGAAAGAAAGCGGTCACGGCTCCGAAGGTGGCATTGAAGGCATCGAGCACTATCTGACCCACAAATTCATCAGCCAGGTTTAAGGAACTCGCCCATGTCCAAGCTCAATTTCAGCAGTCCTCGGGAAGCCGCGCGCGCGTTCACGCCAAAGCTGTCGCAATTCGTCGACTCGACGCTTTATCCGCAAATCTGGAGCGATCCCGCGCTGTCCCTGCGCGACCGTAGTCTGATCACCGTGGCGGCATTGATTGCCGCTGGTCACTCGGAAGAGTTGCCTGCCCACTTACGCCGGGCGGCTGACAACGGTGTGACCCACGATGAAATGGCCGCAGCGATCACGCACCTGGCTTTCTACGTGGGCTTCCCTGGCGCCATCACCGCATCGGCTATCGCCAACGCCACGTTCAGCGAAACGGAGAACAACTGAATGAAAGCCATCAACATCAGAGAATTCGGTGCGCCAGACGTCCTCGAACTCGCAGAAGTCGCCAATCCTGAAGTGCGGCCTGACGACCTGCTGGTACGTGTCTATGCCGCCGGGGTGAACCGTGCGGATCTGACGCATCGAACCGGTGGGTACGGCCATCCGGATTTCGGCGACTCGCTGATCATCGGCCTGGAAATCGCCGGCGAAGTGATCGGCAAAGGTAGCGCGGTGACGGGGTTCGAGGTCGGAGATCGAGTCATGGGCGTGGTCGGCGGCGGTGCCTACGCCGAGCTGGCACGCATCGATTACCGCATGGCCATGCACATCCCTGCGCAGCTTGATTATGTACACGCGGCGGCCATTCCCGAGGTCTTCGTCACCGCCCATGAAGCGATGATGCACCTGGCTCGGCTCAAGGCTGGCGATTCGGTGTTGATTCATGCGGCCGCCGGCGGCGTCGGGTCTGCTGCGGTGCAGTTGGCTTACGCCACCGGCGCCACGGTGTATTCGACCACCGAAGGCAGCAAGTCGGCGCGTGTCGAGCATTTGGGCGCAGACGTGGCGATCGACTACAAGACCCAGGATTTCGCTGAGGTGATCGCCGACAAAACCCAGGGTCGCGGCGTCGATGTGATCATCGATTTTATCGGTGAGCCCTACTTCGCCCGCAACATCGCGTCCCTTGCACGCGGCGGCCGCCTGATTCAGGTGGGAATTCTCGGCGGGGGCGGCAACGTCACGGTGGCGCTGGAGGACATTCTTTATCGCCACCTGCAAATCATCGGCACGGTGATGAAGTCGCGCACGCAACCGGAGAAGCACGCCATGATCAAGCGTTTCCGAGAGCACTGGCTTGATCGCTTCGAGGGTGCCGGAAGCCTTGAGCCGGTGGTTGATAGCACGTTTGCGCTATCACGGGCTGCCGATGCGCATCGCCGGATGGAGTCTTCCGAAAACGTCGGGAAAATCATTTTGACCATGCAGCCCGAAGACTTGATTTAAAACGGGTCGAATGGTCGATTAACAACGGTGCACTTGAGGGCACCGTTTTCCGCTTATGCATTGCCATGCATAAGTGTTCGTGCTCAGTCGAGCTGTTCCGTATTGTTGACAACCCGCTTCTCATGCCTTTCTTTGAAAGTTCGACGTGGGCCTGGCCATGCCTTTCGACATTGCGATGATTGTGGCTAAGGTAAAGAAGCTGTTGGCCTCATAGATACTCAACGACAAAGGCAATTTCGGCATTGGCATCGCCCGCCTTCATTTGCGCATTGGAAGGTTCAATGCGCACGAAGCGCGCTTGCAGGTCTACAGCTGCATTCCCGCCTTCCGATGTAGGCGCTTTCATTATGTAGTTCTGATTCAGCTTGAGTGGCTTCCCGTCTCTGAAGCGCATCTGCAATGCCAAACCTTTGGCAGTGGAGCTACTGTTCAGATTTACCATGCCAGTATTAGCGTCCCACGCAGGGCTGCCCGCAGTGGGCGAAAAGGAGTAGCGGAAGTTGTTTATTCCGGTAGGACAGTTTTTCATACTGAGAAAAAAGTATTGCTCCTTGGCAAAGGCACCGTTCTTCGGGAAATCGCTCAAGTTATAACTACCCATATCAACTTTCACATCGGGTGTTTCGCAAGACTGTGAGACGACCCGCGTGCCATTTGTATTCATTGCCAGAGGCTCGATTTCAGCGGCGACAAAGACTCCCAATTGGCCTGAGGGTATCGTCGCACTCCCTGAAATAGTGCCCGTCTTTACGAGCCGCAAGATGTGCTCACTGCCATTCCAACCCCAACCGCCAGCACCGTCGCTGTCTCCCGGAAAGCCTTTCCATGCTTTACCCGAGGGCGGTCGAACCCATTGCCAGCCGATCCCGGTATTTCCAACAGGAAAAATCTGCGCGCCTGATTGGGTGACACCCACAGAATTGCGCACACCTTCATTGTGTACCGCAGAGCACCTGAACGAACTGGGAATGGCTCCCAGGGTCACGATTGGGCTTTCATAGATAACCGTGCCGTTAGGTGTGTCCTGCGGCACCGAGATCGTGGCCGGAAGGACAACTTGGACATTGCCCTTGGAGTGGTCGGGATAGAACTCGCATACCGCCGCCATTGCATTTGACGACAGCATATACAAGAGCCCGACAATTAGTATATGGCATAACTTCATAACACTCTCTCTGACTCTGCGTTGCATGCAAACAACTGAATGATTGACGATGGTACGAATATTCAACCGGCAGCACAATCACCACAACCGGAGCGAGAAGATAATGAATAAATAGCACTTGGGCAAAAAGTTTATTTATTCAACATCAGACAATTCTCATGGATTTATAGTCAACTAACTAAATCTTGAAACCTATAAAAAGGACGCATTGTTGAACACCTCCTTTACCAGCGCAAATAACCAACACCCAATTTAAGACTCGTCTTAAAGGCGCAACGGAACTCGGCCATTACACTGGCCGCTCTTGATAGGAGAAACGATTCTGTGAGAGCCCTCGATACCCTCAATAGTCCAAAACCCCAGAGCAACGCCGCCACCTACTGCCTGACGATTCTGGCGCTGGCACTGATCGCCATGACTGTCTTCGCTGGTTACCAACTCAATGAACTGTATCCACTGAAGGCTGTGGTGCAACGACAGGAGGTCCAACTCACCCACCGCGCCGATGCTATCCAGTCGATGAGCGCAGAACTGAAGCGCCTGGCAGAACAAAAACAGGCATTGGAAACCGACCTGCTTAGCGCCAAGGAACGGGCGAAGGCTGCCGAGACCGCTAAAGCCGAGCTTGAAAACCGTCAACACGCAGCCCAAACCAGCGCCGCGTTAGAGGATGAAGATTCACTGTGCGCGATCATCGAGCAAAATATCCGACTCGTCGCGGACCAGCTCAGTCGCGACGATTTCTTCCGCTTGCGCGATGAGCGCGAGGCTGAAGCCGAAGCGGTGCTCGAAAGCTATGAAAGACAACTCGCCACCTGTATTGAACAGCTGACAGCACAAACCGCATCGCCAGCTCAGAGTTCTGCACCCGACGCGCAAGACCTCACTTCACCAATCAAGCACTGATAAAAAGCCCTGGCGACCAGGGCTTTACGTTCACAGTCAGAGTTTGAATTCCTTGGTCAATCTGTTCAGCGACGCCGCTAGCTGCGAGAGCTCCGCCGATGCAACAGCCGTCTGTTTCGATCCTTCTGCGGTTTCACTGGACAGGTCGCGAATGCTGATCAGGCTGCGATCCACTTCACGCGCAACCTGAGCCTGCTCTTCGGCAGCGGTCGCCATCAGCAGATTTCGCTCATTGATGAGATTCAGTGAGCCAGTAATGTCGGTCAGCACTTCACCGGCGATATTGGCCATCTCGAGCGTTCTTTCAGCCTGCGACCGCGTGTGGCTCATTGAAGAAACCGCACGACTGGTCCCCGACTGAATGGAGCTAACCATCGATTCAATGTCCTCGGTCGATTTCTGCGTACGCTGGGCCAGCCCTCTGACCTCGTCCGCAACCACCGCAAAGCCTCTGCCCGCCTCCCCCGCCCGCGCCGCTTCGATCGCCGCGTTCAAGGCAAGCAGATTGGTTTGTTCGGCAACCTCGCGGATGACTTCCAGCACGCTGCTGATATCGCTCGCCATGGTCGATAGCGCCTGCACCTCAGCCGAGGTGCTATGCACGCTGGAAACCATCAGATTGATCGCCGCGACCGTTTCGCTGACCTGGGTTTTGCCGGCAATGGCTGCGGCGCTTGATTCCGACGTCAGCTGCGAGGTCGATGCGGCGTTGTCCGCGACCTGCTCCACCGCCGTACTCATTTCAGTCACGGCGGTGGCGGCCATTTCGATTTCATGACTCTGACGCTGAGTGATACGCGAGATATCTTCGGTAACGCTGTGCATGGCTTCCGAGGTTTCGGCCAACTGCGTGGACGAATCGCGGATCATGATCAAGGCATCTCGCAGGCTGGTTTGCATCGCTGCCAACGAAGACAGCATCTGCGCCGCCTCATCGGAGCCATCCAGCGCGATGGTTTCGCTCAGATCGTTGGCGGCGATGCATTCCGCCACCCTCAGCGAGCCTGCAATCGGCACCGTCAGGCTGCGGGTATACAACACGGCCAGAGCCAAAGAAGCACCGATGGCGATGATGATGAACACACTGACAATCAACAGGGTGTGTTCGTAGACATTGTCGGCCTGCTTGCCAGCTTCGTAAGCTTCGATCTCGTTGAGTGCAATCAGCTTCTTGAGCGCGACTTGTACGCCATCCGAGGCAACACGCATCTGATTCTTGGACAGCGCGATGGCCGCCTCGAGCTGCCCGCTCGCCACTGTTTCAAGGTACTGGTCCTGCGCCAGATCATTGACCTTTTGCGCTTTGGCAAACTCCTCGAACGCCTCGCGCCCAGCATCAGTGGCCAGCAGCTCAATGAGCGCTCGCTGATGTTTCTTGATGAGCTGACGGGACTGCTGAATGTCCATCAGGGCCTGCGCCTTACGTTCGGGGGTTTCGATGGGATTGCGCAAGCGGGCGTTGTTGCCCTTGATTTCGACGAACTCACGGTCCAGTTGGCCGAGCAGTTTGATACTCGGCACGATCGTCGTCTCGACGTACGTTTCTGCCTTGTTGAGCAAGTCGACTTGCTGCAGGGCGATCAATCCGATCGCGATAATCATGAGACAGAACAAGCCAAAACACAGCGCCGAACGCGGCGCGAGATTGAGTTTACGAAGCAACATGATGCCTTACCTTAGAGTGTATTCAAGACAATGGGGCAAACGAGTGGACAGCAAAGCAGGCGCTGGGCAGCAGCACCTCAGCGCCTGCGTGGATCATCGCGGGAAGGTGACGCAGCTAGCGGTTGGCGCACGAGGAAAGCGAAGGGTCGGTTGAGGCCGGCTCCGCGAGTTCCTTGAGCGCCGGGTCGGCCAGCATCAGAAAGTCTGCCAATCGCGGCAGATCGATTTTCGACACCAGGCGCATCCAGCGTTGCGGATGCGGGTTGAAGAAGGTCTTCGACCACTGGTGATCATCGTTGGGATTGAAAATCAGCAGATGACGAATCAGCGGGTTTTCCCCGAAAAAGTCGAGCGGATCCATCGCCATCTCGCTGAGCAACTGAGCATTGACGACGACCAGGCTCAACCGTTGAGGGCAGTAATACGTCAGGACTCTCAGGTCACGATAGGTACACACGTTCAATACGCTGAGACAACCCAGCTTGTTGAACTGCTGTTCGATCGACTGGCCTCTGCGCACGTCGCTGTCAGCGATCAGGATCCGCAAGGATCGACTTCGGTTATTTTCAAGAAACATCGGACACCTTTGGCAGCTCCATTCTTCCTTTCAAGAAAATAGCCAAGGGCATGCCTGACTGAAATGAGACTTGTCTCAAAATGACGGCAAGGATCGCCGAACGAAAAGCCACACCTGGACGACAGTCCATGGCAGCAGCGCATGGTCTGGTTCAGAGAGTGTTAAAGGGGGATTTTGCAACGCAGGGAAGTGGCGGCAAGCCTGAAGCGCGGGACGGTTCTGCACGAACCAGACAATTCTCATTAGTGACGCCCCTTTTTGTCAGTAACCTTGAAACAAGGGGCGCAGATTTCATTCTTTCCAAGCCATCAAGGCAGCGTCATCGTCACGACGTAGTTACCGGTCGTTATCTGGTGGCCCTTGTTGTCCGTCAGCAGCAGACGCTGGTCGTAGTATTTTTCCTGCTCATGGGTATCGGCAATCATTTTCACGAACACTTGCTGGCGCGGCTCACCACGCCCTGCCGCACTGACGTCTTTTACCGTGAAAATCTGCCCGGTGCTTGCCTGCGGGCAGTCAAGCAGATCGACAGAAAAATGGCTGCTGCCACTCGCTATGCAACTCGTCTCGACAATCTGTCCGCTGAAGCGAATCACTCCGCTGACCGGCGCAGACTGGGCTGCGCTGACGGTGTCGACACCGAGCAGGCAAAGGCAGGCAATCAATAAAGGACGTCGAATGATCATCGCGAAACTCCATGGTTATTAACCAAGGTATCGCCCGTGGCGAAATGATCTTTAACGCCCCCTTCAATGCGCGGCCAGTTTCAGGGTCATGAGCCGAGACGCTTACAGCTCGACCCTTTTGATTTTCTTGATCAGATCAGCCTGTGCATGTTCCAGCTTCGCTGCGCTGCGATTGAGATCCAGAGCATCGATGACTGGCGCTTCGCATTCGGCCTCAAGCTCGTTACACGCCTCGATGACCTGATGTTCGGCAACAATGCGCGCCGCCCCCTTGATCCGGTGTGCCAGGTCAGCCAACAGCCCGGGATCGCTTTCGGGTATCAGCGAATGCAATTCCTCCAGATCCTTTTCGCAACTCGACAGCGCCTCACGCAGGAGTTCTTTCATCATGTCGAGGTCGCCCCCGGTGAGTTCGTTCAAGCGCTCACGAATCGATCCCAGCTCCTTGCTACTCGCCGCAGGCAGGCTTTCGACAGGCTCGGTTTCGAGATTTTTTTCCCAGCCTGCAAGCAGGGTCGACAACGTGCTGAGGCTGATCGGCTTGAACAGACAATCATCCATGCCAGCCTCTCGGCACTTCACTTTTTCTTCCGGCTGCGCGTTGGCGGTAAAGCCCAGCAGGACACACGGCGTTGCACCGCTTTCGCGTTCGTCGTGGCGAATGGTGCGGGCCAGTTCGTAGCCGTTCATGACCGGCATGTTGCAGTCCGTGATGACAATGTCGAACGGCTCCGACCGCCACAATGCCAACGCCTGGGCGCCATCGGCGGCATCACGCACCGCCTGGCCAAGGAAACTCAGCTGCTGCGTGAGCAGCAGGCGGTTGGCGCTCTGGTCATCGACTACGAGAATCCTGAGTGTCGGGACCGGTTTGTCCTGAACAACCGAAACAGGCAGCACCTTGCCGCCGAGCGGACTAAGGATGTTGAAGAACAGCGACACTTCCAGGCAGGTGCCTTTGCCCAGCGTACTGTTAATGCTCAGCCGCCCGCCCATCAGTTCACACAACGAACGTGAGATGGCCAGCCCCAGACCGGTGCCGCCCCTGTTGGACGGACCATGGTTGGCTTGGGAAAAAGGCTGAAACAGGTTCTGCAGATCCGCGCTGGAAATGCCGATACCGGTGTCCTCGACCTTGAGGTCGACCTGCAGGCGTTCGTCAGCGAGGCGTTGACCACGAATCGAGACGCTGACATGACCGGTGTCGGTAAACTTGATCGCGTTACCTACCAGGTTCGAGAGCACCTGCTGGAAACGCATCGGATCAACCAATACGTCACAGCCGACATTGGCATCGATATCGAGTTTCAATACCAGGCTCTTTTGCCGGGCCAACCCGTCGAACACCCGCGCCACGGATTCGACCAGTTCGCGCAGGTTGGCACGCTTGGGCGAAAGGCTGACATGGCCGGACTCGATGCGAACCACATCGAGGATATCGCCGATCAGTTCCAGCAGGCCTTTCGCCGAGTCGTAGGCCACTTCAATCGCCGGCCGATCGAAGTGGCCCTGCTCGGCGCGCTTGAGTGTGAGTTCAAGCATGCCGATCACGGCGCTCATCGGCGTACGGATTTCGTGGCTCATGGTCGCCAGGAATGTGGTTTTGGCGCGGCTCGACTCGTCAGCCAGCTCTTTCGCCGCACGCAACTCCTCGATCAGTTCACGGCGTTCGCTGATATCGATCCAGCCGCAGATCACGCCTCTGACTTCACCGGCGGTGTCGTGATAAGGCTGGATCCAGTGGTAAATGATCAGCCGCGTATCACCGACATGCAGCGTGCGATCCACCTCGTAAGGTTCGTCCTGCTCGATGACACGCAGGTAGTCGTCGTGAAATTGCAACGCCTCCTGGCGATTGCGCTTGCCGCTTTCGAGCACGGTCTTGCCGATCACATCTTTTTCTATGAGGCCAAATGTCTGCAGATAGTTGTTATTGCAGGTGACGAGTCGACCTTCCCGATCACGAACGTAAATGGGGTGCGGCGTGCCGTTGATCAACGCGCCCATGAACTTCAACTGATCGCCGAGCAAGCGCTCTGCCCGACTGCGTTCACGGATCTGCCGGCGGATGTAGAAATTCCATGCCACCGACCCGAGGATGATCAGGAACGCGGCAGCGCTGATCTGGTAGATCAGCGCCTTGTAATCGCGCCACGACAATCCGGAAAATGCTGCAATGGGACGCCACCGGTTGAGAATCACGTCCAGCTCATCCGGCGGAATGCTCAGCAGTGCCTTGTTCAGAATGCTGACCAGTTCGGTATCGGCACGCCGCGCGGCGAAGGCGAGGAAGCCTTTGTTCATGCCGACGATATTGGAGATGCGCAAGCTGTCGCTGTAGATGTGGGCGATGTAGTAACGCGCACTGTGCAGTGTGGTAATCATCGCGTCCGCACGTCCATTCTTCACGTCGGCCAGCGCACCCAGGACTGTTTCGTTGTCGACGATCTCGATGTCGGGATAGTCCTTGAGCAGCTCACGCTCCGCCGAGCTTTCGGGAACCGCGACGCGCTTGCCACGCAATTCCTGCAGGCTTGAAGGCGCGCCCGGGTCCTTGGCGGTGACGATTACAAATGGGCTGGCGAGGAACGGATGAGTGAAACGCATGCCGACTTCACGCGAGACCGTTGGCGTCAGCAGAGAGATGTCGGCACTGCCATCCAGCAGACGCGTACTCAGACTGGAAAAGCTGTCAGTGCGTTCTACATCGATCTGCAAACCGGTACGCCGTTGAATCAGCTCCAGCAGATCAGCACCGATCCCGCCAAAATTGCCATTGCCATCAAAGAACGCAAACGGCGCCTGATCGTCATTGATGACGAACCGCGCGACCGGATGCAGCTCAAGCCAGCGGGCTTCGCCGGGTGTCAGGTCAATGCGTTTGGGCGTCAGCGCCCCGCCGCCGCCGGACCAGCGCTTGGTGATTTCGGCAATCTTTGCATCACCCAGCGACTCAAGGGTCGAGTCGATCAGACGCAGCAATTGGTCGTTGCCCCGGCGCAAGGCAAAGCTGAAACCGCTGGTTTGGGTTTTGACGAAAGAGTGCAGGCGCACATAGTTGAAGTAGTTGAGGTTGATCAAGTAATTGCTCGACACCGTATCGCCAAGAAACAGGTCGACCTTGCCAAAAGCCAGCGCAGCCAGTGCCAACTCGTTTGATGGAAAAAGCACAAACTCGGCGTTGGGGTATAACGCGTGCAATTGACTGGAAGGCAGGTAATCGTCGGCAACCGCAATACGCAAACCGGCCAGATTGGCCGGCATCGGTCGCCGATCATCGCCGCGCATGAACATCGCCGGCACGTCGTCGACATAAGGTTTGCTCAGCGTGACAAGGCCATCGATCAATTCGAAACTGTTGGAGCTGCCCAACATGTCAATGTCACCGCGTTCGAGTGCGGCCATGGCGTCACGCCGGTCGGGGTAAGCCTTGACGGTAATTTCAACGTGCAGTGCCTGACCGATAATGCAGGCGATATCGGCGGCAATCCCCTCATAGCGTGTACCGCTTGCGGTCATGACATAAGGCGGGAAATCCGGGAGCGCCGAGCCCAACACCAGGCTGCGCTTCTGCCGCAACCAACTCCAGTCTTCATTGGCCAGATCGACTTGCAGTTCCTTGCAGTCCGATCGACCAAACACCTGCAGAGTGCGCGGCTCTGCTGCCCACAACGACCCGCTACCGAACACGAAAAGCACACTGATTAGCAAAACACCGCGCAACAGATGAAACATAAGCGAGTTATCCCTGGTTGTCGGCTGTCAGGCTGTGCTGCAACTTGAACAGCTCTGCGTCACCACGAATGCCAAGCTTTTTGAAAGCGGCCTGTTTTTGCCCACTGATGGTTTTGCGACTGCGGGAGAACTTCAAGGCAATTTGCGTCACCCCCATCCCCTCGAGACAGCAGCGCAAGACTTCTTTCTCTTTCGGTGAGAGCAAAGGATTACTGAGGAAATCGTCGCTGTGCGCCGCGCCGTCATCACTGACGCCCGACGGTTCTTCGACCGACGCAGGCAGCACGTCAAGCTCGAAGGCCATTGCCGGCGACAGATACAACTGGCCGGACGCTGCACAGCGGATGGCAGTGATCAGGTCATCGACCGACTGGGATTTGCCAAAGAATCCGCTGACGCCCGCCCCGATCGCCATGTTCACCACCGCCGGGCGCTCTTCAGAGGACGAAACGAGAATGCGCATGTCCGGATATTGCTTACGCAGCAGGCGGATCAGATTGAGCCCGTCCAACTCCCCATCGTGCAGCTTGTAGTCGAGGATCAGCAGGTCGATGTCGACCTCGCGCAACCCGGCGAGCAACTGCGCGCTGCTGCCGTACACGCCCACCACACTGAACTCGGCTTCACGTGTCAGCCGTGATTTCATCGCCAGACGTATGAGCGAGTGATCATCAAGGATGGCAACGCGTAACGGATTCACGACTGACCAATGCATGAACAGCTCCATGATGAGGAGGGTTGGAGGACCATCAGCACTTGGCAACCGCAGCGAATCCCGGGCATCACCGAAGCATTCAGGTGCATCTGATTGATTTCTGGACACATCATGAGTGTTTTAAAGGTGCGACGAAATAGGGCTTTGTCCCAAAAGTCAGATTGCCCGCTCACATCAGCGGTCGGATGTGCCTATTGCGCGGCGCCAGGATGACTTCTGACCCTCAAAACGCCAGTCGACCAAATGCGCCCAATTCATCGGGCGAGCATAGAAGAAGCCCTGCCCCCACTGACAACCCAGGCGAGCCAGGTGATGGACCTGATCGGCGGTTTCAATGCCTTCTGCGACCACGCGCATGTCCAGCTCGCGCGCCAGGGCCAAGGCACCGTGGATGACCGCACTGTAGCGCGCCTGGTGGAAATTCTGCACGAAGCCGGCGTCGAGTTTGATTTCGTTGAACGGCATCTGACACAGGCGTTCCAGTGAAGAATAGCCGACACCGAAATCATCGATCGCCAGACTGAAGCCGAGCATGCGCAGACGCACCATGTTTTCCATGCTGATCTCGGGCATCTGCAGCAGGCCGGTTTCGGTCAATTCGAAGATGAGACCGGCTGGCGACGCGCCATGGATGCGCAACAGCGCCTTGATCCGGTCGACAAGATTCGGGTTGGCCATCTGCGTCACGTCGAGATTGAACGCCAACTTGAACGGTTTGCCGTGAGACTGCACGAAGCGCTGCAGACTCAAGCCCTGGGTGAGCAAGCTGAAAAACATTTCATCGAGAAGACCGCACCGCTCGATTGTCGGCAAGAACATACCAGGCGAAAGCAAGCCGCGACTGGGGCTCTGCCATCGTACCAGCACCTCGGCGCCATCCACCTCACCACTGCGCAGATGGAACTTGGGCTGGAAGTAGGCGCGAAATTCCTGACGGCGTATCGCTTCGAGCACTTCGTTCTCCGAAGGCTGATCGAGATGACTTTCCGCGACCTTGGTATCGACCTGGCTTTGGGGCCGATAGCGCGCCAGCAATGGCCCCAGCACATCGACCATCAGCGGCTTGCCGACACTGCCAAGCAATTCCAGCCCCTGCAACGTGACAATCCGATCAACCGTGCGCAACAGGTCTTCAGGCAGTGAACTGCAAATGATCACCGCGCGAATCAACCCTGCCTCTCTCGCCAAACGCAAAAACGTCAGACCATCCATTCCGGCCATGCTCAAGTCACACAACGCAACATCCACGCCCCCTGCCTGGGAGATCACAGCCAGCGCATCCTTGCCGTCAGCCGCCTGAAAGATATTTTTGTAACCCAGACTATTAAGCGCACTGACCGCCGCCGTGCGCTGGAAGGCGTGATCTTCCAATACCAATATACGAAGCGTGTTCACTAACCGAGAACCTCTTTCTATCAGCCATTAATAGTGGAAAGTCTGGACCAACTATCAAGCAGAACGCCCGCTCACAAACTTTGCATTGACTGAGAATTTCTGCATCAGCGAATAGTAACCAGCGCGCGGCTGCGCAACCTTGAGAATTGTCTCAATTGGTTCTCCACAATATTTAATAAGAAAAATAGAGTTACGCGTTTAGAACTATTGCTGGCGTGATCGCAGCTGCGACGCTTTAAGACAAATCTCAAAGACCTGCGACGGGCATCCACCTAACATGGCCTGGCATTTCAATGCAGCACTTTCACAATAACTTCGGATATAAACATGAAAAAGTTCGCTTTCGCACTACTCACTCTTTCCGTACTGGCTGCCTCTACCGGCGCACACGCTGCGGATGAAGCCGCCAAAGCTGTAAAGGGCGGCAGCGGCCAAATCAGCTTCACCGGCGTTATCAATAACGACGCTTGCTCGGTAGATGGCGCTTCGGGCAGCGACAAGATGATTGCCGTGGACATGGGCAACGTTTCGATCAAGGACATGGGCACCGACTCTGCCCCGGGCGCCGGTCGTGTGGCTGCCAACGATTTCAACCTGAAAGTGAACTGCAACGCCGGCACCAAGGTTTCGATGCTGTTCAAACCAACCGTCAATGGCGGTTCGGGCCTGGTTGATGGCAAGAAAGTTCTCAAGCTGCAGGGTGCAGACGCGGCCAAAGGCGTTGGTATCGCCCTGCTGGACAGCAATGGCCAGTTGATCGACCTGAGCTCCGAAGCCACTGCCAAAGTGCAGACCAACCTGACTGGCGACACGGCCACTGGCGGCGACGGCACCCTATCGTTCGCAGCCGCTTACGTCACCACCGGCGACAAGACCACCGCCACTGCAGGTACCGGTAACGCCACTCTGCCGTTCGTTCTCGAATACGAATAAGCAGCGCGCAATACCTGGACGGGGCCGCTGTGCCCTGTCCTTCCGCCCTGAATTAATCGGTGAACACTATGTTAAGTCGCTATTTTCCGCTTTGCCTGGGACTTGCCGGAGTGTTGATGACGCACTCGGCATTCGCCAGCATTTCCTTGAGTTCCACCCGGATCATTTTCGATGGCGCGCACAAAGAAGCGAACGTTACCGTGCGCAACGGTGGGCAAACCATTCTGGCGCAATCGTGGCTGGATGCCGGCGACACGGCTGGCAGCGCACCGCCTTTCGCAGTTACTCCACCATTGGCCAAACTTGAGCCCAATCAACAGCAACTACTGAGGATTCTTTATGAAGGCCGCGGCATGCCTGCGGACAAAGAGTCAGTGGTGTGGCTGAACGTGCAGGAAATCCCCCAGGCCAGTGCTGCCGATGTAAACACCCTGCAACTGGCGGTACGTCAGCGCATCAAGGTTTTCTTCCGCCCGAACGGACTCAGCGGCGAAGCCGCAAAGGCGCCGGAGCAACTTGCATGGCAGTTGGTTACACAGGCTGGCAAGTCGATGCTGCAAGTAAAAAACCAGAGCAATTACCACGTATCGTTGGCAGATCTGAAAATCGCTGCCGGCAAAAAGGCGGAACTGGTAATTGATTCGACAATGATCGTTCCCGGCGAAGTCCGTTCGTTCAATTTGAAAGAGCTGCCAGCTGGTTCTTCGCGCTTGAGTTTTTCAGCCATTAACGATTACGGCGCACAACAACGATTTGACGCACCACTGAGCGCTACCGAAAGTCATGCCGAGCGCGTGAAAGATGCCTCCGCCCAGTAACTTCCCCGCCCTACTCTGCCAACTTACAAGTTCTTCACAAGTTCCGGACTCCGGTTGAAGCAACACGGACTGATAAGGCAAATTGCATGTTTTCCTCCCAACACCACACATCTCCAGGTTGTGTTAAGTATCATGTTGCGCGCCAGAAAAACAAAGCGGCGTTGGGCTGCCTGCATCCATTGTGCTTTGCCGTCAACATGGCCATTTGTGGATTCGCCGTGGGCGCCGAAGCCCCGGCCGCAGTGGCGAGTGAATCTTTCAACACGCTGTTCCTTGAAGGCTCATCGGCGGTCGATCTGCAACCCTTGCTGAATGCCAACAGCGTCTTGCCAGGCCAATACCGCGTCGACGTGTTCAGCAACGGGACGCTGGTCGGTCGTCGCGACATCGATTTCTCGGCCAACCCGGTCAATGGCAAAGTGGAGCCACGCATCACGCTGGAACTGTTGCAGCAGCTGGGTGTGGACATGCGCAAACTGCATGAGCAAGGTCTGGTTGACGAGCAACACCCTGCTGATCACTACGACCTGCCTGCGATGATCGAGCAAGCCAGTCTCAGCTTCGATGCCAACCGCCTGCGCCTCAACATCAGCGTGCCGCAGGTCGCCATGGCGCGTGGCATGCGCGGCTATGTAGATCCAGAGCTTTGGGACCACGGTGTCGCCGCCGGTTTCATCAACTACCAGTTGAGCAGCACCCGCAGCAAAACCGATTACGCCACGCAAATATCCAATAACCTGGGGCTGCGCAACGGCATTAACTTCGGTGCCTGGCGTCTGCGCAACGAATCCAACTTGAGCAGCTCCACCGGCCGGCCAAATCGTTTTGTCAGCAACCGCACGTTCATCCAGCGCGACCTCACGGCGATCAAGGGGCAACTGAGCGCAGGTGAAATCTTTTCCGATTCGGATCTGTTCGACAGCGTGCGCTACCAAGGCGTCAAGATCGCCTCTGATGAAGGCATGCGTGCAGACAGTGAGCGCGGCTACGCGCCGATCATTCGTGGCGTGGCGGAAACCAATGCGAAGATCGAAGTCCGCCAGGATAACTACATTCTTTACACCACCAATGTTCCGCCGGGTCCGTTCGAGATCAGTGATATCTATCCATCGGGCTCCAACGGTGATCTGGAGATCACCATTGTCGAAGCGGATGGTCGGCGCAAGGTCACCCGGCAGGCGTTCTCCGCCCTGCCAACGATGGTGCGTGAGGGGCAGTTGAAGTACAGCCTGTCGAGCGGCAAATTCAACAACAACAGCGAGGGTTATGACAAACCAGCCTTTCTCGGTGGCACTTTCGCCTACGGCTTGACCAGCAATCTGACGGGCATTGCCGGCATCCAGGCCAGCAACGGCTTCAAGGCACTTTCCATCGGTGCGGCGAAGAACACCTCGATTGGCGCGATGTCGCTGGACGTTACGCAATCGTCCAGCAAAGCATTCGGCAAAACCACCCAGGGCAGCAGCGTACGCGCGCTCTATGCAAAGACCTTCACCGGTACCGATACCAGCTTCACCCTCGCCGCCTATCGTTATTCGACCGAGGGTTACCGCACGCTGACCGATCATGTGCAGGACACCAGCGCCGGCGCTACGCGGCGCGCGGGCAATGCCAAAACCCGTACCGACCTCACGGTAAACCAGACCCTAGGTGAAGCGCGCCAGTTCGGCTCGCTGTATTTGAATGCCAGTGACCAGCGCTATTGGGATCGCGGTGGCTCGCGCAGCTTTTCCGCCGGCTACAACAATAATTGGCGCGACCTGAACTACAACATCAGCCTGAGCAAAACCCAGGAATTCGGCGCACGCGGTGACACCACCAACGACACGCAATTGAGCGTTTCAATTTCCTTCCCGCTCGGATCGACACCACGCGCACCGCGTGCCTACGTTTCCAGTAACCATCAGAACGCCGGTACCAGCACACAAGCCGGGATCAACGGTTACCTGACCGAGGACAGCGACACCTACTACTCCGTGCAGACTGGACGCAACGTCCAGGGCGAACGCTCTGGCTCACTCAGTCTTAGTACCCGTACATCGATGGGCGACCTGGGCTTCGGCTACAACCGAGGCAGCGGCTATGAATCGCAGAATCTGAGTGCGGCCGGATCGATCGTGGCTCATGCCGGGGGCATCAATATGGGCCAGACCGTCGGTGAAACGTTCGGCCTTGTGGAAGTGCCCGGCATATCGGGCGTTGAAGTCAGCAGCTATTCAGGTGTGAAAACCGGCCTGAACGGCTACGCAGTTTTGCCTAACGCACAACCGTATCGAGTCAACTGGGTAACGCTTGATACACGAAATCTAGGGGGTGAAATAGAGCTGGATAACGCCACTCAGCAACTTGTGCCAAGACGTGGTTCGGTAGTTCTTGCGCGATTCGAAGGCAGCAAAGGCAGACGTGTCCAGTTTGAACTGTTCGATGCCATCGGACAGCCGATTCCATTCGGCGCAGTTTTAATGGATAGCGAAGGCAAACAGCTGGCATTGTCTGATCCAACGGGTAAAGCCTTGGCATTGATTACGAAAGATCACGGTGTCATCACCGTCAAGTGGCAGGGGAAGAGTTGTCCCGTTCCGTACAAGCTTCCAGAAAAGACTGAAGGTTTAAACTATGAGCAGTACAAGCTGAATTGCCCGTCATAAAGCACGACCAAAGCAGTCAAAGGAATGCTTGTTAAGGAGAATCCATTAACACCACAACTATTATGTTTTTTACAGTACACAGCTACATTTATTGATTTCACACGGAGAAGGAAGATATGCGCTGGTGGCGCCTGATATCTGTTTCGTGGGCCACCTTTGAACAAGACTGATTCCCTCCCGCACATGGCTAGGTCCGTCGGATGCGCGCGGCCAGGCACTTCAGAGAGGTAACTGACTGCGCTCATCTCATAATTCCTTGCTTCGGTGCTATGTAAAAAAGCTAAGGATTTTTGAATATCTGCTCTCGCATTTTCGTGGCTGGAATGATCAATGACTTCGTGTAATAGGTTTTATAGCCATACGCGGTAATGCGTACCTTGCAGGGTATGAGAGCTTTATTGACTAGAAGCGGCCGGACGGCTTCGTAATCATTCAGATCGAGTTGCGTCCCATCGGGTCTTGTATTGTAAAAAACAAGTTCTGACGTGAAAGTGTAATTTGGTCTGGTTTGGCTGATCGCATTCACCAGACCTTCAGCCTTTATATTGATTGAATGCTCGGACGAAAAATCCATATCGCCGTCTAACGAGCAGATCAGCGTTGGTGTGAGCTGATTCGAATTTTCGAAATCATTGAATGCGTTAACCAAATCTACTGTTGAAGTGAATTTCACAGTAAAAAGATTATTCGGCCCTAATTCAAAAGACGACAAAGTGAGGTCTGCGGGAGGGATGTTGGCTGTTTTTACACAGCCAGCGCAGAGAAGTAATGTCAGGTAAACGAAGCCGCGATATAGATTCATTGGCCGAAAATACCATTGATGGAATCAAAAATCAGATCGAGTGCTGATTTTGTTTCCTGAACAGGTTGAATGAACATCCAGTCTGCAGAGGCGTGGTGGATGTCGATGGTCTTGTTCATGGTCGGACCGGACTTTATATTCCAGCGCTCGCCGAAATCGGCGACGCTGTCAGAAGAGTCGGGTTTGCTTGAGTTGGCTCGAATGTTAATCCAGGACTCTGCGACAGGTTGCGGCTCTGACATGTAAATATCCGAGCCCAGCCATACCCAAAAGCCTTCGCCGACAGGGTCGAGTGTCACCAGAAATTTAATGGTGTAACCCGCTTCAGATAAAATTTTTGAAAGATGTGCTCCGTTCCATCCCCCCAAACTGTGACCCACGATATATACCGGGCTTGATTTGCTGGGTATTTTATCGATGAAATTGGTCTTGATGTCGCCGGAGCCTTTGGCGTCGTTGTAGCCTCTGGCCCAGCTTGTGTATTTGGGCTTCAGTTTTGCGTTCGGGCTTATTCTGTTGTCGAGCAGATTTTTTGCGGCATCGATGTTGTGATAGGCACCTTGAAAGTAATACTTTTCCTGGTCTGCGGCGCCACCGATAAAGAAAACGATGGCTTTCTTTTCCGGAACTGGTACTGCTTTTACGGTTGAGTCGTTTGCAGCGGTCAATGTTTTCGTTGCTGCCAGGCTTGCGGTGTTGCCGTTTGGAAGAACAATCTGCTCTGCGGCCATTACTTAGTCTTCCAGAAAGATTTTGATGGTTTCTGCCAAGTGCGAACTCACCATATGGGTGAAGCCCATTGAGTCGCTAACGCCATGTTCCAGGCTTCCATCCTCACGTTGGATGGCATAACCGTGATTAGGCATTGGCTCGCCAGTCGTGCCGTCGACCAGTTTGATCTTGTCGCTGAAGTGCACCGGCATTGGCAGTAAACCGCTGAAGGGCGCTGATACAACGGTGTCGCCGATGATGACGGTGCCGGAACCGCCAATGACAATGTTGCCGTGGCCCCCGCTGCTGTCTATTGTCGCGGCGTTCAGACCGTTGATAAATACAGTCGAACTGACGCCCCCGGTAATCGGGCTACCACAGGCGGATTTGTCGGTCATGCGAGCAGCTGCGAGGCCGTCGAAGAATACGTTCGGCGAGCCGCTGGCAATAGGATTGGTACCGTGTCCTGGAAGTGGGCAACTGGTGGGATCTGAGACGCGAGCAGCTGGTTTTCCACTCATGGGAGGTTCCGTTTCGAAATGTCAGTGGCGGGCTCGTGATTGTCACGCGAGCATGGGGACGTAATTTGCGTTAGACGATTGGCGTTTTTACGAACAGCACCTCGACGTAGCCGTCACCCATGCAGGGATGGCTTTCGGTTCTGAAATGCGGGGTCGTATATGAGAAGTGCTGGCGCGGAAACGGTTCCGTACGTGGGGCGGGCATAGAAGTGAATCGTCCTTGAAAAATCGCGGTGAAGGATGCCCGAGGTGAAGATTTCGTTCAATGAGCTTTTTTCGAGTGCTCTTGTACTTTTGGTCTCATTTCCGAAACTTTTTGCAGCGCGTATAGGCCGCTCGTTACTGGCATACGCAGTTTGCCCGCAGTGTGTCTGGATAGCTTGCACCTCTTTACCGGCATTTCGGCCCTCCTCCTCTCTTCAAATCCAAACTCCGCACCACCAATCCGCCAACTCGCATTCAACAGGCGGCCGCACCTGATCGTGCTCAAATAAGAAACCGCCCCGCCCCCCAAAAAACTGGACTGCCATCAACGTTTAACGGCGTAATACCCGCGCTGTAAATCCGCGACTTCCCTTGTTGCCGTTGGCGCCTCGCCGCACTTGTGCAGTTCGCGTACGGGCTCCTTCCAACGGGCAATCGGGTATCGCAAGCCTGCGCAATCGTTGCGCTCATTTTGGAGAGCAGGGAATGGAACATGTCGATCATGTGTTGATCGTGGATGATGATCGCGAGATCAGGGAGCTGGTCGGCAATTACCTCAACAAAAACGGTCTGCGCACCACCGTGGTTGCGGATGGCCGTCAGATGCGGGCGTTTCTGGAAACCAACAAGGTGGATCTGATCGTACTCGACATCATGATGCCGGGCGATGATGGGCTGCTGCTGTGCCGTGAACTTCGCGTCGGCAAGCACAAGGCCACGCCAGTGCTGATGTTGACCGCGCGCAGCGACGAGACCGATCGCATCATTGGTCTGGAAATGGGCGCCGACGATTATCTGGCCAAACCTTTCGCTGCCCGCGAACTGCTCGCCCGTATCAATGCCGTTCTGCGCCGTACGCGCATGCTGCCGCCCAACTTTGTGGTCAGTGAAAGCGGCCGGACGCTTAAATTCGGGCGCTGGCGCCTCGACACCACCGCTCGCCATCTGCTCGATGAAGACGACACGCTGGTCTCGCTGAGCGGCGCAGAGTACAGGCTGCTGCGGGTATTTCTCGATCATCCGCAGCGGGTACTGAGTCGTGACCAATTGCTCAATCTGACCCAGGGCCGTGACGCGGACATCTTCGACCGGTCGATCGATTTGCTGGTCAGCCGCGTGCGTCAGCGTTTGCTCGATGACGCACGCGAACCGCTGTACTTGAAGACCGTACGCAATGAGGGCTACGTCTTTACCTATCCGGTCGAAGTGCTTGAGGAGCAAGCATGAAACTCGCCTTGCAATGGCCTCAAACGCTCGCATCGCGGCTGTGGCTGGTGTTCCTTGTCGGCCTGATACTCGCGCAGTCACTGATGTTCGCCGCCCAGTATTACGAACGCTACGAAAGCACCAAAACGGCCATGCTGGGCAATTTCGAACACGACACCGCGACCTCCATCGCCATCCTCGACCGTTTGCCGGCCGCTGAGCGTCCGGCCTGGACCCAGCGCCTGCAGCGGCGCAACTACGACTATTTGCTGCGCGAGCATGATGCCGGCAGTCCGCTGACCTCGAATGATCTGGCCGGGACTGCGGCGCAATCACTGCAAGTCGCCCTGGGCCGCGACTATGCGCTGAGCTTTGTCGAAATCCCGGGTCCACGCCCGCACTTTCAAGCGCAGCTGCGACTGTCTGACGGCAGTCCGGTGACCATCGATGTGCGCCCTTCTGTCAGGCCTTTGTCGCCGTGGTTGCCGTTCGCCCTGGTTGCGCAACTGGTGTTGATGATCGGCTGCACCTGGCTTGCCGTGCGCATCGCGATACGCCCCCTCAGCCGTCTGGCCGATGCAGTGGAAAATCTTGACCCGAACGCGCATCCGATGCATCTGGATGAAAGCGGCCCGCGCGAAGTGGCCTATGCCGCCCGAGCCTTCAACAGCATGCAGGCGCGTATTGCCGCTTACCTCAAAGAGCGCATGCAACTGCTGGCGGCCATTTCCCATGACCTGCAGACGCCCATCACCCGCATGAAACTGCGTGCCGAGTTCATGGAGGATTCGGCAGAGAAAGACAAACTGGGTAACGACCTCAACGAAATCGAGCATCTGGTGCGCGAGGGTGTCGCCTATGCTCGCAGCGTTCATGGCGCGACCGAGGCCAGTTGCCGCATCAGTCTGGACGCCTTTCTGGATAGTCTGGTCTGCGACTACCAGGACACCGGTCGAGAGGTCAGCCTGAGCGGCAAGAACGGCGCGGTCATCGAAACCAGACCGCATGCCCTGCGCCGTATTCTGGTGAATCTGGTGGACAACGCGCTGAAGTACGCTGGCACCGCCGAAGTGCAAGTCAGTACAAACGCAGGCAGCGGCGTTTCGATCAGCGTGCTGGACCGCGGCCAAGGCATTCCCGAAGAGGTTCTGGCAGAAGTGGTCAAGCCGTTCTATCGGGTGGAAAACTCCCGCAGCCGCAGCACAGGCGGCACCGGCCTGGGTCTGGCCATCGCTCAGCAACTGGCGATCGCAATTGGTGGTTCACTGAGGTTGCGCAACCGCGACGGTGGCGGTCTCTGCGTCACCCTCGACATCGGCGTCCATCCCTAGCCCGCGCGCGCTGCACATCGACGGCGGCCGATATCGGCTGGATACAGTGGCTCGCATTTGTAAGCCACTGTATCCAGCGCCTTTACAGACTCAAAACAACGCATAACCGCCGGTTGTCGAACATAGCCGGTACACATGCCCCTGCAAGAATTCTCCCCATCGACTCGCCACCGGATCCCCGAACAGCGAGCCCGACAATGCATTTTTCAGCGGCAGTCACTCCGATTGCCAGAAAAACAACGTTGTTCTCCAGCTGTCTCCAACCAATGAAAAAAGGAATGATCATGCGCAATATCAAATCGCTTTTGGCTGTCACCATCACCGCGGCATTGGCACTGACCTCTTTGCACAGCGCTGCGGCCGTTGAACCCGGCGCGGCCAAGCCGACCGTCGTGCTGGTTCATGGTGCATTCGCCGAATCGTCCAGCTGGAATGGGGTTGCCGCTCAGTTGCTGAAACAGGGATATCCCGTCGTTGCCGCAGCCAACCCGTTGCGTGGCGTCAAGCAGGACTCGGATTATGTCGCCGATATTGTCGAGCATACGGCCGGTCCGGTAATCCTTGTTGGCCATTCGTACGGTGGCTCGGTGATCACCAACGCGGTTCATGACAATCCAAAAGTCAAAGCGCTTGTTTATGTCGCAGCCTTTGCCCCGGCCAAAGGCGAAACCGCCATCGAACTGTCCGGTCGTTATCCGGGAGGCACCCTGGGCCCTACCCTCGCCGCCCCGGTGCTGGTGAAGGACGGCAATAAGGATCTCTACATTCAGCAGGACAAATTCGGTCAGCAATTTGCCGCCGATGTACCCGCCGCCGAGTCAGCACTGATGGCCGCCACGCAACGGCCGATCAGCGAGGCTGCGTTGAAGGAAGGGTCAGGCGAACCGGCCTGGAAAAAACTGCCGTCGTGGTTCATCTACGGTTCGGCGGACAAGAACATCCCTGAGGCGGCGCTGAAGTTCATGGCCGATCGCGCGGGTTCGAAAAAGACCGTTACCGTCCAGGGCGCATCCCATGTTGTGATGACGTCCAACCCGCAGAAAGTCACCGCGCTGATCATTGAAGCGGCCCAGGCCAGCACCACCGGGTCATCGCACTAAACGATACGGTCGCCCGAACGTCGGGTTGGCACACAGGGTTGTTGCTTCGACAACAAACAGATCCGGCGCCGCGCGTCGGGTCTGTTCTGCTTGATGCGCAGTGGAACTTCCAGCGCTACTTTTCCCTCAACCGCAATGGCCTCCAGATGGAAATGGCGTTAGCATTTCATCCATCCGGCTTAAGAAGCCTGTTTTTTCAGATCAGGGTCGCATTGTGGAAAAGCTAAAACGCCTTCAGAGCGGAATCGAAGGGCTCGACGCGCTGCTTCAGGGAGGCCTGGTCGCGGGTGCTTCATACATCATTCAGGGGCGTCCGGGCTCGGGCAAAACCATCCTCGCCAATCAGCTGGGGTTCCATCATGCCCGCAACGGCGGTCGCGTTCTGGTCGCCACGTTGCTGGCCGAGTCGCATGACCGGCTGTTCCAGTTTCTGTCGACGATGAGTTTTTTCGACTCTTCTCGAGTGGGTGCAGAAATACAATTCGTCAGCGCATTCGATACGCTGGAGAACGAAGGCCTCGACGAGGTGGTGAAACTGCTCAGACGCGAAATCAGCCGGCAGAAAGCCACGGTCATGGTCGTCGACGGTTTGCTCAATGCGCGCTCCAAAGCCGACTCGCCTATCGACACGAAAAAATTTATTTCCGAACTGCAAGGCCACGCGGCGTTCGCCGGTTGCACTGTGCTGTTTCTCACCAGCTCGCGCCTTGACGACGGCAGCCCCGAACACACGATGGTCGACGGCGTCATCGAAATGGGCGAAGAACTGTTCGGCACCCGCTCGGTGCGCCGCATTCACTTGCGCAAGACCCGCGGCAGCGGCGCGTTGACCGGTTTGCACGAGTGTGAAATCACCGACGACGGCCTGGTCGTCTATCCCCGCCTTGAAAGTCTGTACAAACGCCCTTCCGCCCCGGACAGCGCCGACATGACGCGCATTCCCAGCGGCATTGCGTCACTGGATCAGATCCTTGGCGGCGGACTGTACAGCTCCAGCGTGTCGCTGGTCATGGGGCCTTCAGGGATTGGTAAAACCACACTTGGCCTGAAATTTCTGGCGCAGTCGACGCCCGAAGCGCCGGGCCTGCATTTCGGCTTCTATGAAAGCCCGCAGCGCCTGCGCCTGAAAGGCCAATCGCTCGGCGTCAATATTGAAGACATGGAACACAGCGGTGCGCTGAGCATTGCCTGGCAACCGACCACCGAGGGTTTGCTGGATGGCCTCGGCGCGCGACTGCTGAGCATCGTCGATGAAAAAGGCATCAAGCGCTTGTTCATCGATAGCCTGAGCGGCATGACCAGGGTTTCCACCACGCCGGAACGCATCACCGATTTCTACAGTGCGCTGATGAACGAGCTGCGATCCAGAGGCGTTACGGTGTTCGCTTCGTGGGAAATGCGCGATTTGTTCGGTTCCGAGGTGAGCTCACCGAACTCTGACCTGTCCAGTATTGTCGACAACCTGATCCTCATGCGTTTCTTTGAGCATCACGCTGAACTTCGCAGGACGCTTTCCATTCTTAAGGTACGCGATAGCTCCTATAACCCATCGCGGTTCGAGGTGCTTATCCGTGATCAAGATGTGTTCCTGGAAAAGGCTTTGAGAAATGAACCTTCAGCCTCAGCTGAGTCATTGCCTGGTTCAATATCGTAAGTCTTCGAGCGGGTTGAAATAACATGACCACCATCCTGGTAGTCGACGACGAGTATCTGATTGCTGACATCCTTGGCTTTGCGCTTGAGGATGAAGGCTTCATGACGGTGACCGCCAGCAATGGCAAGAAAGCGCTCGACGTGCTGGAGCGAGAACGACCAGCGCTGGTCATCACTGATTTCATGATGCCGGTCATGGACGGCCTCGAGTTCGCCGAAGCCGTGCGGGCGCAGCCCTCGGTCAAACATTTGCCGATCATTCTGATGAGTGGCGCGCAGGCGCATATCGGCATGGAGCGCTCGGATCTGTTTGATGTGGTAGTTGCCAAGCCTTTTGACATTGCCGAAATTGTGGCGCAGGTAAAGAAGCTGTTGGCGACGGACTAGCCGCGCGCGGATGCGAGCGGCTGATCATCCCGGCGCAAGCACCACATCAAAAAATGACGTAATCAGTCGACTGGAGCGACGGTCGGCCAGGCAATACAGGTAGGTTTCGGTAAAGAGCTGTTCCCCCTCCATGCGGATCGTGCGGATTCGGGGGTCAGCGATGAACTCCGCTTCAGAGACAACCCCAAGCCCGATCCCGCGCACGACGGCTTCACGCAACGCTTCGCGACTGCCGATTTCCATGGCGATGCGAGGCGTAACGTGCGCCGCCTTCAAGGCCTGCTCCAGAACCAGACGCGTCGTGGAGCCAGGCTCCCGCTGCAACAACCGCTGCCCCTCCAATTCCTCGAGACGCACTGAATCGCGGTTGGCGAAAGGATGCTCGTGGTGGGCAAACAGGATGATTGCGTGGCGCGCGTAATGCACAGCGCAGAGTGCCGGGTCATCATGCCGGCCGGCGAGTACCGCGATATCCGTCACGTAATTCTCGAGGTCGGCTAGTACCTGCGCCGAATTACCCACCCGTATCGAAACGTCGATGCGCGGGTGCACCTGAAGGTAGTTATCGACCATCTCGATCACGTGAAAAGGCCCCACCGCTCCGAGCTTGAGTTGCCCACGGTCGAGTCGGCCAGAGTCGCGCAACAGGTTGTGCGCGTCCAGATCCAGTGCCGCCATCGCCTGCGCAATGGGCAATAGCTGGCGACCTACATCGGACAACTCGATACGCCGCCCGCGGCGGTGAAACAGCTCGAGATCATATTCGCGCTCCATCCCCTGCACTTGCGTGGTGAGCGTGGGTTGGCTGAGCCCGAGCGCCCGCGCGCCAGCACTGAAACTTCCGTGACGTGCCACGGCTAGGAAGGCACGCATTCTGGCGGTCGACATCCATAGACTCCATCAATACTCGGCTGTGAAAACTCATATTGAATTGATCCTATGACTGTCACGTGACATTTCTAGCCTGTGGCAACTCCAAACAACTTCTGGAATGCCATGAATAACTTCAGCAGATTTGTGCGTCTGGCCGCGGTTGCCTGCCTTTCTATCAGCGCTGCCTGCCAAGCGGTGGCGGGCGAAAAATTGAGAATTGGCCTGATCCCGTCGGAAGACTCTCAAGCCATGATCGAATCGAGCAAACAAGTGCTCAGCAGTCTTGAAGAAAAACTGGGCATGCCTGTCGAACCCTTCGTCGCCACGGATTACAACGGCATTATCGAAGCACTGCGCGCGGGCAAACTGGACGTAGCTTATCTCGGCCCTTTCTCGTACGTGCTGGCGGCGTCGGTCGCAGATGTCGATGCGTTCGCGGTCGCCGTCACCAAAAAAACCGGTCAAAGCGCCTACAAGAGTTTGATCCTCGCTCGCAAGGGCAGCGGCATCACTCAACTGTCGGACCTGCAGAATCACACCTTCGCGTTTGTTGACCCCAGCTCTGCCTCGGGCCATCTGTTTCCGAAAGCCGGACTGGAGCAGGCAGGTTTTGATCCCGCAACCCTGTTTTCTCGTGTGATTTTCTCCGGTTCCCATGACGCGAGCATCCTCGCTGTAGCCAACGGCAAAGTGGATGCCGCCGCTGTCGCCGACCGCATTCTGGCCAATGCCATTGCCCGAGGACTGGTGAAGCAGGACGACTTCCAGGTGGTGTGGAGTTCTCGTCCGATCCCGGAATCGCCGATGGTCTGGCGCAGGAGCCTCGACCCGGCACTCAAGCAGAAAGTCGCTGCGGCACTGGCATCGATCAAGAACGTGCCTTGGGGTGATCAGGGCGAGCTGGACGGCTTTCAGCCCACCACCGACGCGGCTTATGACGTTGTGCGCGAAACCGCCAAAGTGCTCGATCTCGATCTGCGGAGACTTAAATGATCAGTATTCGCCAACTGACCAAGCACTACGGAACGAACCCGGTTCTGCGTGGGATTGACCTTGATGTCGCGGCAGGAGAATTCGTCGTGGTGCTGGGTCAGTCCGGCGCGGGCAAATCCACGTTGCTGCGTTGTATCAACCGCCTGGTCCAGGCCGACACCGGAACGCTCTGCGTAGCGGGTATTGACGCACTGGCCTGCCGCGACACCATCGGACTGCGACGTCAGGTGGCGATGATTTTTCAACACCACAATGTAGTGCCGCGTCTCAGCGTACTGAAGAACGTGCTCACCGGATGCCTGGGCGCGGCATCGACGTTGACCTCCATCCTGCAACTGTTTCGGCGTGAGGACGTGGCGCTCGCGATGCAGTGTCTTGAGCGTGTAGAGCTTGCGCACAAAGCCCACCAACGGACCGATGCGCTGTCCGGTGGGCAGATGCAACGCGTAGGAATCGCACGTGCCCTGGCGCAACGGCCAAAAGTGATTCTGGCGGATGAGCCGGTGGCCAGTCTCGACCCAAAGACTGCGCGTCTGGTGCTGCAGTATTTGCGCGATGCTACGCGGGAACTGGGAATCACGGTGTTGTGCAACCTGCATCAAGTTGAGTACGCCCGAGAGTTTGGTGACCGGATCGTCGGCCTGGCCCACGGCAAACTGGTGTTTGACGGTAGCGCTTGCAGCATGAACGAAGACGACATTCAGCGCATTTATCCCGGCCCGACAAGCCAATCGCCGGACCTCGGCGCAAAAGCGCAGGCGCTGACAGTCCCTCGCGCTCAAGTGAGGGTTTGAACATGAAACAGCAACGTTATCTGTGGACCGTAGACCTGCCTCGCCGACCGCGTGGGTGGCTTTCCACCGCATTGATCGTACTGGCGGTGGTTCTCACGCTGCACTGGAGCGCAACCGGCGCGCAATTAAGCGTGGGCGAACTCGCCGCAGGGTTGCCGCAAATCGGTGATTTCCTTGCCCGCACGGTCCCACCCGACCTGAGCACTCTCCCTCGACTGCTGGCGCCCGCCGTGGAGACATTGCAAATCGCTATTTGGGGCACGTTGCTTGGCGTGTTGATGGCCATGCCGCTGTCGATACTCGCGGCGCGCAACCTGAGCCGCAACCGCCTGGTCTTTCACGCAACCCGGCAATTTCTGAACATCACTCGCAGCATTAATGAGCTGATTCTGGCCCTGGTATTTGTCTCTGCGGTAGGTCTTGGACCCTTCCCAGGCGTGCTCGCGCTGGCTTTGCACGGCATGGGCATGCTTGGAAAGTTCTTCGCCGAGAGCATAGAAGAAATCGACCAAGGCCCGATCGAAGCGCTTCAGGCCACCGGTGCGCGCCCCCTGCAAGTCATCGTGTTCGGTGTGTTGCCGCAGGTCATCACCGCCTGGATCGCAGTGGTGCTGTACCGCTTCGAAGTCAATTTACGCTCGGCGACCGTCCTCGGCATGGTCGGTGCGGGCGGGCTTGGGTTCGAGCTGGTAAGCAGTCTGAAGCTTTTCAAATATCAGGAAACGGCCACCTGCATCATCGTCATCACGCTCATGGTGGTCATCGCTGACGCGCTGTCGGGTCGATTGCGCAACGCGATCCAGCGTGGCGCTCATACCTGAACAATTCCAGGCAAGCCATCCAGTTCATTATCGGTTCAACCAATTGATGCCTGCGAATTATCGATTTGAGCTGTTGTTGAAGCCGCCCGAGTATGGAGGCACTTCCAACAACAAAAACAAGGGACACACCATGATTGCCCGATTTCACAATCCCGTTGATACACGATTCGGTTGGGGCAGCCTGCATCAACTGGCCGACATCACTGAACACCAGACCGTTACCCTGGTGACCTTTCCCGAGGCGCGAGGGCTGGGACTGGTCGATCGCATTCAGGACCTGCTGGGCGACCGCCTGGTGCACGTGATCGAGGATGTTCAGCCTAATCCGGACGTGGCGCAGCTGCGTGATACCTATGAGCGTTTCTGGCAAGAGGCCGGCGAATGTCACGCGGTCATCGCAGTCGGTGGTGGCAGTGCAATCGATACCGCCAAGGCGTTGATCGTCGGTACGGAGTCGGGCCGCTTTGATGAGTTGCTCGCGTTACTGGCCACCGGCAAGCCCTTCGTCCCTGCGCGCAGCAAGGCATTGATCGCGGCGCCCACCACAGCGGGCACTGGCAGCGAGGTAACCCCCTGGGCGACCATCTGGGATTCAGCCAATCACAAAAAATACTCGCTGCACCTTGAGTGCACCTGGCCCAAAGTCGCGATTATCGACCCGCAGCTGATGCTGACCGTGCCTGGTGGCGTCACAGTCTCTACCGGCCTGGATGCGTTGTCTCATGCGCTGGAATCGGTATGGAACGTCAATGCCAATCCGGTCTCGGACACGTTCGCCATGTCCGCGATCGCGGACATTCTGGAATGCCTGCCACTGCTGCGTCGCGATCTCACCAACAGGGAACTGCGTTCGCGCATGGCGCTGGCAGCACTAAAGGCCGGATTGGCGTTTTCCAACACCAAAACCGCCCTCGCCCACTCCATCTCCTACGAAATGACGCTGCGTTACGGTCTGCCGCACGGGATTGCCTGCTCCTTTACATTGCCGCTGGTGCTGGGCATGGCCTGGGGACATGACGCCGCGCGCGACCGTACCTTGCAACGAATTTTCGGCAACGATCTGAACAACGGCCAGAATCAGTTGCGTGAATTCCTGCATAGCCTCGGCGTGAAAACCGAGTTTGCCGACTATGGCGTCACGGCGGAGCAAGCCGAGCAAATGATTGATTTCGCCATGCAGGGCGCCCGGGGCAAGAACTTTATCGGCGCTAATGCTGCGTAGCGCCAACCCGGCTTCCAACAACCGACAAGCACTGTCAGCGGCTTGACCCGTCGCGACGATTTCCTGCACCGCTCAGAAAAGAGTGCATCCGCCGACACCCTCCGGTGAGAGCGAACAATAATAAGGAAAAGATCATGAATCGTGCTCAACCCATGCCTGCTCTCGCTGAACACGCCGCATCATTTCGAGTCGCTCAATGGCGCATGTTGCTGGCAGCGATGTTCTGCTATCTGTTTTTCTACACCGGCAGGCAAACCTTCGGTTTCGCCATACCGGGAATCCAGGCCGAATTCGGTTTTACCAAGGAACACTTGGGCTGGGCATCGGCCGTCATGCTGTGGGCGTATGCCATCGGTCAGGCCATCAACGGCAACCTGGCCGATAAATACGGCGGTCGCCGCATCATGACCGCCGGGGCCGTGTTGTCCTGCATGGCTAACTGGGTGACCAGTTTCGCAAGCAATTTTGCCGCGCTGATCCTGCCCTGGGGTATCAATGGTTATTTCCAGGCATTGGGTTGGGCGCCGGGCAGTCGGCTCATTTCCAACTGGTGGAGTGCCGGCGAGCGCGGCAAGGTGTATGGCTTGTATGTGTTCGCCGCAGGGTGCGCCTCGGTCCTGTCCTACGTGACCTCGATCGTGGTGCTTGAGGTGATGCATCTGGAGTGGCGCTGGATCTTTCGCTTACCGGTGCTGTTGATGCTGGCGGGCGGGATCATCTTCTATCTGGTGGCGCGCGAGCGTCCGCAGGATCTGGGCTTCGAACCGCCTGCGGACACCGGGGTCGCCAATGCCGATGACAAGGGTCACGAAGTGGCACACGGCGAAATCGAAACCTCTGCACAACGCTACAAGGCTGTGCTGAAAAACGTTCGTCTGATCATTGCTGCCGTCTCCCTGGGTTTCCAGAACGCCGCGCGCTATGGCCTGATCGTCTGGGTACCGGTGCATTTTCTGGGCGCCAACTGGAAGACCGGCGACAGCATGGTCGATCCGAAGTGGATCACCGTCGCCCTACCGGTCGGGATGGCCGTCGGCGCGCTGAGCAATGGCTGGATCTCGGACAAACTGTTCGGCTCAAAGCGCTACCTGGCGATCATGCTCTACATGGTGCTCGGCGCCGCCACCAGCCTGTGGATGTGGACCTTGGCACCGCACAGCGCTACTGGCCTTGTCGCCTTGTTCCTCTGCGGGTTCTTTGTCTACGGTCCTGCATCAAGTTTCTGGGCGCTCTGTCCTGATCTGGTCGGCGCAAAGCGTGCTGGCACGGCAACCGGTGTGATGAACTTTTCGTCCTATCTGTTCGCCGGCCTGGCGGAACCGCTGATCGGCAGTATGCTCGACAGTACCGGTAATACGTCGTTGATCTTCATCGTGGTGACAACCGCCTGCCTGTGCAGCGCAGTGGTCGCGCTGTTTATTCGGCGATAAGCATCGATTCGTGGTTCGGCAACGGGAACTCTTATGTACCAGTACCACAAATGGCTACGTTCTTTTCACGCGGTAGCGAAGACCGGCAGCTTCACGCTCGCCGCCGAATACCTGAGCGTCGGACAGCCGACAGTCAGTGAGCAGGTCAACGCACTGGAAAAGAAGTTCTCCGTGGAACTGTTCCATCGTCGCGGCCGCTTTATCGAGATGAGTTCGGCGGGACACAAGCTTTATGCGATCACCCAGGGCCTGTTCGGCCAAGAGGATGAAGCCGTGCAACTCTTACAGAGCTTCAAGCAACGCAAGACAGGCATGCTGCGTTTGGGCGCGGTGTCCCCGCCCATCGCGATGAACCTGACGTACGAATTGATGCAGCGCCACCCTGACATTGAAATCGAGACCTCGTTTTCGCCGGAAAAGGAGACGCTGAACCGGCTGTTCAACTTTGACATTGATGTAGCGATTCTGGCGCTGTCCGAATTCGATGAACGTTTTGATACGCAACTGTACCGGCGCTATCCGATCATTGCTGTCGTGCGCGAAGACCACCCTTGGGCAAGCCAGAAAGAGGTCAATGTCGAGCAGATCAGCAGTGAGAAATGGGTGCTCCGTGAAAAGAACTCACGCACGCGTCAGTTGGTGGAAGAAAGCTGCAAGCGCCTCGGCGTCTCGCTGAACTGCGTCATGCAGTTGAACAGCCGTGAAGCGATCGTGCATGCCATCGCCAAGGGCATCGGCATCGGTTTTGTCTCTGCCGTCGAATACGCCGAAACCCCAAATACCAAACCCATCACATTTGTGAATCACCCGTTTTCCATCGACTACCACTTGTGCTGCCTGGGTATTCGTCGAAACCGGCCGATGATTGCGGAGTTATTCGACGCCTGTTCAGCGCCGGTTATCTGATTCTGTAACGCACTTCAACAAACGATAAGCCTACTTCTCATTAATGAGAGGGACGGCCTTCCCTTACCTGAAAGTGGAGATTGACCATGCATTACCAACAACCTGCTCAACTGCAAGCCGTGGTTCTGGACTGGGCCGGCACCGTCGTGGATTTCGGCTCGTTCGCCCCTACGCAGATTTTTGTCGAAGCCTTCGCTGAGTTTGGCGTAGCGGTTTCGCTGGAGGAAGCACGCGGTCCCATGGGCATGGGGAAGTGGGACCACATCCGGACTTTATGTAACCAGCCACAGATTGCCGAACGTTACCGCGCGGTGTTCGATCGCTTTCCGACTGACGAGGACGTCACCGCGCTTTATGAGCGTTTCATGCCGCTGCAAATCGAGAAGATCGCCTTGCATTCGGCGCTGATTCCCGGCGCCCGGGAGACCATTGATGCGCTGCGCGAGCGAGGTTTGAAAATCGGCTCCTGTTCGGGTTATCCGGCCGTGGTCATGGCCAAAGTAGTGGAACTGGCGCGCCACAATGGCTACGTCGCCGACCATGTGGTAGCGACCGACGAAGTGCCCAATGGTCGCCCACATCCGGCTCAGGCACTGGCTAACGTGATTGCCTTAGGCGTCAGCGACGTCGCCGCTTGCGTCAAGGTCGACGACACCTGGCCCGGCATCCTTGAGGGCCGCAGTGCCGGCATGTGGACAGTCGCCCTGACCTGTTCCGGCAATGCGCTGGGTTTGACTTACGAGCAATACCAAGCGTTGCCCTCCGAGAAGCTGGCAGAAGAACGCGCCCGTATCACAAAAATGTTCGAAGGCTCTCGTCCGCATTACCTGATCGACACGATCGTCGAGTTACCGGCGGTCATCGAAGACATCAACTCCCGTCTGGCGCGCGGTGAAACCCCGCAAGGCTGCTGACCCGAACGGAAAATGACATGCCGTGGCCGCCTCCCGGGCGGCTACGACGGCGTGTTTGCCGGAAATCTCGACCGTTATCCAGGTGATTAACGGCCGGCGTGATTGGTTCAGGTACTGCATACTCGAATAGCCAGTCCCGAAGTCACCCAGCGCGACAGCAAACCAAGCCAGTTGATAAGTGCAGGGAGTGCTGATTCGCATCAATGTCCACGGGCTTATGTGGAGAGACTTGACGGCGTGGTTGGACGGAATTCCACTCGATTGCGTCCGCCCTGTTTGGCCCGGTACAAGCATTCGTCAGCTTTCTTGAGGACGACGTCTGCCGTGGTTGGCAGGTGTTCACAGGTTGCCACGCCGATCGAGGCGGTAATGCGGCCCACGGTCGGAATATCGCAGGTAGCAATGGCCTGACGAATTCGCTCAGCGATGATGCTTGCCGATTCAACATCGGTTTCCGGCAGGATCAGCAAGAACTCCTCTCCCCCAGCGCGACACGCCAGATCGCCGGCGCGGGAATGGGTTTGCATGATTTGCGCGACCTGTTTTATCGCCAGGTCGCCCTTGTCGTGGCCAAAGGTGTCGTTAACCCGTTTGAAATGGTCGATGTCCAGCGACAGCACCGAATACGTTCGGCCGGCGCGTTCCAGGCCGCGCAATTCCTCGTCCATGGCCCTGCGATTGGCCAGACCGGTCATGGGGTCAGCAAACGCCTGCTGACTCAGGCGGCCCAGCTTTGCGTGCAACAGCTGCATACCGGCAAGCATCGCCTGGCGAATGGAAAACGCCTCGCGGTACCAGGCCTTCACGTGGTGGAGTTGCTCAGTCGCCTGCGGCGCCGACAACTGTCGGGCGATGAGCGAGAGCTGGTTCAACGGACGACAGATCAGCAAGGTGCCAAGCCAGATCAACGCAAAGCCAATCACAGCGGCTGGCACCATTCCCCGCAAAACATCGCGCATCAATGTTTCCAGCGGCGCCAGACTGATTTCCCGTGGCTGCTGCGCCACCACAGCCCAGCCGGCGCCCGGTACCTGCGCGTATCCGGCCAGCATGGGCACGCCTTTGTAATTACGTACGGTCATCGAGCCGCTTTCGCCACGTAACGCTGCATCCACGGTTTTGCTCCATCCCAGTGTGTCGCCAATACGCGACGCGTCAGGGTGAAAGAGCAACTGGCGATCCTGATCGGCGACAAAGGCAAACGTACCTTCGTGATGAAAGTGACGACTGATCAAGGTGTGCAGTGCGTTGTCCTCGCGCAGATAAACCGAGCCGCCGATGATGCCCACGTAACGCTTGGCAGCGTCATAAACGGGTTCGGAGATGAACACGACGAGATTGCCCGCCGACGACGTGTAAGCCGAGCTTATAAAGGAACGCTTCGCCTCGATGGCGTTGCGAATGGCATCCGAGTGCAAGGTCGAGCCATTGATTTGCAGGGCGTCCGGAAACGCCTCCAGCACCTTGGCATTGCTATCGACAATGGCGATCGAGTTGAAATCGGCATCCTGTTTTTGCAGACGAAGCGCTTCGCCGCGCATGACGCTGGGATCACCCCAGGCTTTGCCCAATTCATCGGCACCAAACCGCAGATGGTTCTGTGCCGAATGATAAATTCGGACAGGCTCGAGGCGACCTTCGCGGCGTAGGCACTGTTCGATTGCAGCGCGTGGTCCAGCAACGCATCACGCTGCACGCGGTAGGCGGTGATCAGACTGTTGCCCAACGTCGCCAGAACAGACAGCAACACGAGGGCGAGTATCAGCCAGCGCAAGTTCAGCACGGCCACGGGTTGCCGGGCGCCCGGCGTCTCGTCGCTGACTGGCTGATTCGGGGTATCCGTTCTGTCGCTCATGGTCTGCCCTGACACGTCTGTTTTTCGAATGGGTATTGCAAGCGGCCCAGCGAGTATAAGCGCTCGGGCACGGGACATGATTTTTTCATGGGTTCGACCGAACGCTCACGGACGCCCCCACAAAACTGAACAACCAACGTGCATTTCTGGCAGTCCCGCCCGCCCCTGACGCCTATCACAATGGCCGCCACTGTGGTTACACGCATCCACACCCAGGACCGAGGAGTCAGCTATGTCAGGTAAATTCGCCAATCAGGTTGCAGTCGTTACCGGCGCTTCCACCGGGATCGGCTTTGCGATTGCGCAGGGGTTGATTGCAGAGGGTGCGAAACGGGTTTACGTCACTGGCCGTTCTGCAGCCACGCTGGAGGCGGCGGTCGCCAGGCTCGGCGATAAGGCCGTTGCGGTCATTTCCGATGTTGCGCGGCAGGCTGATCTGGACACGCTGAAAGCGACGATGGAAGCCCACGATGATCAGTTGGACGCGGTGTTCGCCAACGCGGGTATTTGTGAAAAGAACCCGCTGGGCGAAACCACCGAAGCGGCTTACTTCAAGCTGTTCGACATAAATGTGAAGGGTGTGTTTTTTACGGTTCAGACGTTGCTGCCGTTGATGAACAATGGCGCGTCGATCGTCTTGACGGCTTCGATCTGTTCCAGCAACGGCATGGAAGGACTGAGCCTCTATAACGCTTCCAAGGCAGCCGTGCGCTCCTTCGCCCGGACCTGGGCCAACGAACTCAAAGGTCGCAAGATCCGCGCAAATGTCCTGAGCCCTGGGTTCACCCGCACGCCACTGATGGATAACGGTTTGAACATGAGCGAGAGCGACATTGCCGCACTGCGCCAGCATGTCGAGCAGATCACGCCGCTGGGGTATATGGCCCAGCCGGAAGAAATCGCCTCGTCGGCGCTGTTCCTGGCCTCGGCCGATGCGAAATATGTCAACGGCGTGGAACTGATGGTCGACGGTGGCCTGTCGCAGATTTGAACACTCCTTTCCATAAATCCGAGCGGTTTCACACAGGAGATTCCTATGCCTGCGAAAAAGGTATCGGCGCCGGAGCCGCGGCGCTGGTTGATGTTCGCCATCCTGTTGGTCGGTGCGTTTTTGCCGCCTCTGGATTTTTTCATCGTTAATGTGGCGCTGCCCTCGATTCAGCAATCGCTGGGCACCGCCTCCTCCGCCGAACAGATGATCATCTCCTCGTACGCGGCGTTGTATGCGGTGACGCTGATTACCGGCGGACGCCTGGGTGACCTCTACGGCCGCATGAGGATGTTCTTCGTCGGCCTGGTGGGATTTGCCGTTGCTTCACTGATCTGCGGCTTCGCCGAGTCACCGTGGACGTTGATTGCCGGGCGTTCGCTGCAAGGTGTGACGGCAGCGGTCATGGCGCCCCAGGCGCTCGCTTCGGTGCAGGCCATATTCCCCGAGTCGGAAAAGCCGTTGGCGCTGAGCCTGTATGGCGCAGTCTTTGGCCTGGCGTCGGTCATCGGCCAGGCCTTGGGCGGGATCTTGATATCGCTCAACCTGATGGGCCTGGGCTGGCGGGCGATATTTCTGGTCAATTTGCCGATTGCGTTGCTGGTGATCCTGATCGCTATTCCAGTGGTCAGGGAAACCCGTGCGCGACAGACCACCCGGCTGGATCTGGGCGGAACGGCACTTTCTGTGCTGACGCTTGGGGCGCTGATCGTGCCGCTGATCGAAGGACGTGAAGCGGGCTGGCCGTTGTGGGCCTGGCTATCCCTTGCAGCGGTGCCACTGCTGGCCTGGTGGTTCTGGCGCTACGAAGCCCGTCTACGCCAGTCAGGCGGCGCACCGTTGCTTGATCCTGCGGCATTACGTGCGCCTGGCCTTGGGCGGGCATTGCTCGTCGCGCTGAGCTTCTACTCGATCGGCGTGTTTTTCCTGCTGTTTTCCATTTACCTACAGGGCGCCCTGCGCACGAGTCCACTCGACGCGGGTCTGGTGTTCCTGCCTTTCGGCGCCGGATTTTTGCTGGGACCGCTCTCGACAAGGCAGTTCGGGCGTTTTCTGGGCGCTTATGTGAATCCCGTCGGCATGGCACTGGAAGTGCTGGGGCTTGTGCTGCTGGCCGCGCTTGTGACACACACGCCAATGACCGCCAGCCCCGCTGCGCTGCCACTTGCCGTGAGTCTCTTCTTGATCGGTTTCGGCCAAGGGCTGGCCCTGCCAACATTGATGCGCATGATCACCGGGCGTGTGGCGCCCGCGTACTCGGGCATGATTGCGGGCATCACCAGTTCCACCCTGCAAATCAGCACATCCCTGAGCGTGGCGATCATCGGCGGGATTTTTTACACCCTGCTGGGAACGGATACGGCCGCGGCTGCCATCACCCACGCCTTCACCGTCTCGCTAATGTGCATGGCGGCCTGCCTGACAGTCGGTACGGGACTGAGCATTACCCTGGCGCGCCAGCCGGCTGGCGGATTGCAGGCCGCAGCGATGCAGCCGACCGAATGAGTCAACTGCCTGGCTGATCGCCGATCATGCTGGAGGCAAGGTCGGCAAGCGCACGCAAGCTGTCCATCTGGCGCATGTCCTGGTGATAACCCATCCATATATCGCGACCCGGTGGCGGCGCATGCGGATCAATCAGGCGCAGCGCTGTTAGCCGGTCGCCCAAGGCGCGCGGCAGTACCGCAACGCCCTGCCCTTGCGCGCACATTTGCGCCTGGACGGTGCGGCTGCTGCTGGTGAGTACCGTGCGAGCCAGCGGGTAACGCTGCTGCAGCCACTGCACATCCGGGTAATGAGACTGGGCGACGCTCATGGTGATCAAGCCAAGCCCCTCGCCCTCGGGTTTTGGCTCAGGAGCATCGACGGCCGCGTACAAGCCGTAGCTCAGGGTCGTCAGCTTGCGGTGAACGATATCCGGTTCGGTGAACGGCACGATTCGAAACGCGATGTCGGCGTCGCGACGCGCCAGATCGAACAGTCGATGCCCGGCGATGACCTCGGGCACGATCAACGGATAACGTTGACCCAGCTCACTCAGGACCGGGGCCAACACATAGCAGGCGAACCAGTCAGCGCAAGAGATGCGCAACACTCCTTCGGGCTGCGCGCTTTCCCCGGCGAGGCGCCTTTCGATGGCCAAGGCACTTTGCTCCATGTCCTGCGCCAGGCTGAGGACCTTTTCGCCGCTGTCGGTCAGCACCAGCCCTTTGGCGGTGCGAAGGAAAATCGGCTGGCCACTGGACTGTTCAAGCACTTGCAGGCGCCGCCCTACCGTCGGATGGCTAACCCCTAAGAGTTTGGCGGCAGCACCCAATGACCCGGTGCGGGCAACCGCGAGAAACACCCGCATATCACTCCAGTCCATGCTTCACCCCGTACAAAGTTGAACAGTGAGAGTGCTGCAATGGCAGTGCCGTAGCAATCCCGCGCGCTCCCTACTTGTTCGCACGAATGTTTGTCGACGCATCATGAGGAAGGTGGAGATGAAGACAGGTTTTATTTACAACATCATGGAGCCGATGACTCGAATGGACGCCGCTCTGGCATCCGGGTTAATTTTTTATCCGTTTATACATAAGGCGCCACGACCATGACTGATCGTCAGATTATTGTTCCAGACAGCATGAGATTGCTCTGCGAGCAGGCCGGTTATGCACCCGCAGTAAAGGTTGGAAAAACGCTTTACTGCGCGGGTCAGGTGGGCCGGACGCCGGAACTAGCCGTGATCGAAGACCCTGAGCAGCAATTTCTGGCAGCCTGGGAAAATCTCCGGCTCGTCTTGCAAGCCGGTCGCTGCGCATTTGCAGATGTTGTGGAAATGACCACTTATCACGTCGACATGCACCGCCACATGCCGACATTCAGGCGCGTGAAGGATGCAGTCTTTCCCAGGGGCACTTGCGCATGGACATGCATAGGCGTCGCGGAGCTGGCTCGACCGGGTCTTCTTGTGGAGATCAAGTGCGTGGCTGTAGAGCGCTAACTTCCTCGCAACACCACGGAACGTTCAACGCAACGCTGGCAATCATTTCCTGCCTCGCCCGCACCCCTTCAGCGGTTGCGAATCAGCGCCGGGCGGTTTTCGATCACTTCGACGTTCGATAGCAAGCGCACGAACTTTCTCGCTACCCAGGCGCCTCACTCGAAGCGAAAAAACCGGCACTCCAATTTTCTTGTACAGCCCCTCCCCGCCGCTAAATCCAAATAATTAATTCCTTCGCATGGAGCCCGGCCTGAACCGAAATCCTTAACGGGCAACATTCGATATCGAGTAGCCATCACTTAATCGCGAAGTCGGATTCAGGGTTGTCCAGAATTTTCTATAGAGCTTATCAACGACACATTTTGTTTCATCGAAGAGCCCCTTGGATCCAACGTCCCGACAAACGGAAAACTCGTTTTTTACCTTTATTTAACAGAGCTTTAAAATATCCAATGAAAGCACGGCGTAGTAACTGACAGTTATCAGGCGACCCGAACTCACACTCCCTATCTATGGTTTTGAATATATCCGTGCGGTCTGCCGATGCATTAACAGGGAGTAGTAATGGACAACATCGTTATTGCCGACAAAGCCAGTTCTCAACTCACCGCGCAGAACTGGGGCGATGTTCTGCTTAATCAGCCTTCAGTTGTACAAATTCCGGCCCGGCCCGAGCAACTGGCGTCAACCAGTCGCAGCGGTCAGGATTTGATCCTGAATCTGAAGTCTGGCGAGCAGATCAAAATCACCAATTTCTTTGTCACCAGCCCTGACGGTGTACCTAATGACATCGTGTTTCAAGGCGATGACGCCACCCTGTGGCAGGCGCGCTACAACGCAGAACCCTTCAATGGCTTTACCTTCGACGAAATAGGCTCGCTCGACGAGTTGATCGCCGGTGTCGGCGTGGTTGACGGCGCCACCCCCGCATGGGCGTTTGCCGGGCTCGGCCTGCTGGGCGCGGGCGGCGCGGCGGCGGCTGCGGGCGGTGGTGGAGGTGGCGGAGGCGGTGGTGGCGGCAACGGCGATGCGACGCCGCCCGCCCCGGCGACCGGCCTGAGCTTGTCGGCTGATGGCCGCTCATTGACTGGATTCGGCGAGCCCGGCAGCGTCGTGCAGGTGCGCGACGCTGCCGGCAATCTGCTGGGCTCTGGCACCGTCGGTGCTGACGGGCAATTCCAGATTGACCTGAACACTCCGCAAAACAACGGCCAACCCCTCGACGTGACGCTGACCGACAGTGCAGGCAATGTGTCCACACCGGGCACGGTGACCACGCCGGACACCACCGCCCCCACCGCCCCCGCCAATCTCAGCGTAAGCGCCGATGGCACGCAACTCGCCGGCAGCGGTGAAGCCGGGGCGACCATTCAGGTGCGCGCAGCCGATGGCCGCCTGTTGGGCAGCGCCGTGGTCGCGGCGGATGGCACTTTCAGTGTAACGCTCAACCCGGCGCAAACCGGCGGTCAGCCGTTGACCGTCAATGCTATTGATGCGGCCGGAAATATCTCCACGGGCGCGACGGTCAGCGCACCGGAGATCGTCGAACCGCAAACACCCGCCAACCTCGGTCTGAGCAGTGACGGCAGCCTGCTCAGCGGGAGTGCCAGAGCCGGCACCACGGTTGAAGTGCGTGCGGCCAATGGCGACGTGCTCGGGCGTGCCATGGTCGGCGCTGACGGCACCTTTACGGTGACGCTCAGCCCGGCGCAAACCAACGGCGAAGTGATCAGCGTGGTCGCGCTCAATAGTGCCGGCGCGCAATCGCCTGCGGTGACATTCAACGCACCGGACATCACCGGCCCCGCTGCCGCCACGGATGTATCCGTCAGCAGCGATGGGCTGTCTGTCACCGGCCGCGGCGAGCCCGGCAGTACGGTCAGTGTCACCAATGCCCAAGGCACCGTGCTCGGCACGGCGCTGGTCGCGGCGGACGGCTCGTTCACGGTGCCACTCAACGCGGCGCAAATCGACGGTGAAGCACTCAGCGTGCAGCTCACCGACGCCGCGGCCAATCCTTCGCCAGCGGTGACCGTCACTGCGGGCGACCTCGACGGCCTGACGCAGCCCAGCGACATCGATGTGAGCGTGGATGGCGCGCAGATGCAGGGGCGCGGTCAGATCGGGTCGACCGTGGTCGTGCGCGATGCCAACGGTAATGTGCTCGGCTCAGCGGTGGTCGACGCCGACGGTACCTTCACCGTGCAATTGAGCCCGCCACAGAACAACGGCGAAACCCTGCAGATCAGCGCCAGCGACAGCGCGGGCAACACCTCCGCGCCGCTGACCTATGTAACCCCTGACACCCAAGGCCCGGCGCCACTGACGGGCGTCACCCTCGATGGCCAGGGACAGACGCTGACCGGTCAGGGTGAGGCCGGCGCCGCGATCACCGTGCGCGATCCGGCGGGCAATATCATCGGCACCGGCACGGTCGGCAGCGACGGCAATTTCACCGTCAACCTCTCGACGCCGCAGACCGATGCGCAACAACTGCAAGTGATTCAGACGGACGCGGACGGCAACCCGTCGGCACCGGTCAACGTCTCGGCACCCGACCTGAGCACACCGGTGGCGGTCTCCGATGTCGACATTTCGGCGAACGGTGCCGTGGTCACCGGCGCGGGCCAGCCAGGCGCCACCGTGACCGTCACCGACGCAGCCGGGGTAGTCCTGGGCTCCGCCGTGGTCGGCAGCGATGGCCGCTTTGAAATCAATCTTTCGTCGCCGCAGACCAATGGCCAGAATCTAAGCGTCGTGCAGACTGACGCCTCGACGTCAGCTTCGCCGGCGGTGCCGGTTCAGGCGCCCGATATTCAGGCCCCCAGCGCACCAGCGAATCTGGCGCTGGATCCGACGGGCAGCACACTCACCGGTACCGGCGAGCCCGGCGCTACGGTGTCGGTCAAGGACCTGGCCGGTAACACCCTGGGCACCGCGATTGTCGACGGCGACGGTGGATTTTCGGTCTCGCTGAACAGCCCGCAGACTAATGGTCAGCCGCTGCAAGTCAGCCAATCGGATGGTGTCAACGTTTCTCCCGGCACCCCGCTCACGGCGGCAGACAGCACGGCGCCGCTGGCACCCGCTAATCTGCTCTTGAACAGCAACGGCGTGACACTGACCGGTACGGGCCAGGCTGGCAGCACCGTTACGGTGACCGCGCCGGATGGTTCGGTGCTCGGCACCGCGCTAGTGGCCAGCGACAGCAGCTTCACCGTCAACCTCAGCCCGGCGCAACTCGACGGTCAGGTGCTGAGCGTGATTCAGACCGATGCGAGCACCCTGCCCTCGCCGGCCACCCCGGTCACCGCGCCGGACATCACCGCACCGCCAGTGCCGAGCGGGTTGATCATCGACCCGGCGGGTGCCACGGTCAGCGGCACCACGCAGCCGAACAATACCGTCGAAGTGCTGGACGCCAATGGCAACGTCATCGGCACCGCGACGGCTGATGGCACGGGCGCTTTCACGGTCAACCTCGATACCGCGCAGACCAACGGCGAAGCCCTGCAAGTAGTGGTGTCGGACGGCACCAATGCTTCACTGCCGGGCACAGTCACCGCGCCGGACGACACCTCGCCAGCCCCCGTCAGCGATCTGGCGCTCAACCCCGCAGGCAATCAAGTTTCCGGCGTTGCCGAGCCCGGCACGCTGGTCACCGTCAGCATTGCCGGCGGTGGCACTGTGTTGGGCACCGCGACGGCGGGTGTGGATGGCCGCTTCGTGGTGACCCTGAGTCCGCCGGCCGAGCCTGGCGGTGATCTGGAAGTGATCAGCACTGACGGCGGCGGCAACGATTCGCCGGCCGTTCCGCTGACGGGCCTTGACGGTACGCAAGTCGCGACGCCGAGCGATCTGGCCTTGAGTGCCGACGGCTTCACCCTCACCGGCGCGGGAACTCCCGGATGCACGGTGACTGTGACCAATAGCAATGGCGCTGTACTCGGCTCGGGGCTGATCAACAGCTTCGGCCGTTTCACCTTGTTACTCAGTACCAAGCAGATCAACGCGCAAGTGTTGCAAGTCACTGCGACCAGCCCCGACGGTGACGTGTCGGTACCGGGCACGGTAATCGCGGTCGATGGCACGCCGCCGGAAGCGGTGAGCAATCTGGTATTGAACGCCACCGGCAGTGCGCTGACCGGCCGTGGCGAAGCCGGCGCGACAGTCACTGTCACCGACAGCAATGGCACGGTGCTTGGCACCGCGCTGGTGGCCGGCAATGGCAGCTTCAGCCTGACGCTGACACCGGCGCAGCTCAATGGCCAGTCGCTCACCGTGATCCAGAGCGACGCCGCTGGCAATCCGTCGCAGCCTGCCAGCCTCATCGCCACCGATCTGCAACCGCCCGCCGCCGCAACCGGCGTCACCATCAACGACGTCGGCACCGTGGTCAAAGGCCAGGGCGAAGCCGGCAGCACCGCAACCGTGCGTGATGCCGCCGGCAATGTATTGGCCACCGGTCTGGTCGATCAGAGCGGCAACTTCCAGGTCACCCTGCCCAATGCGCAGACCACCGGCGAAACCCTGCAAGTCACCCTGACCGATGCCAACGGCAATACCTCCACCGCCACCGGCGTGCCCACCGTCGACGGCACACCGCCCGCCGCCGTACAGAACCCATTGATCAGCGCCGACGGCACTACGCTGAGCGGCAGCGGCGAAGTCGGCGCTACGGTCAATGTCACCAATGCCAGCGGCACCGTGTTGGGCAGTGCCGTGGTTGGCGCGGGCGGTACCTTCAGCGTGACCCTGGCGCCCGCGCCCACCAACGCTGAAGCGTTGGCGATCAGCCAGACCGATGCTGCCGGCAATGTCTCATCATCGACCAGCCTCAACGCACCCGACATCAGCCCTCCGGCGGCACTGACGCAGGTCGTGGCGAATGCCGACGGCGTGACTGTGACGGGTCACGGCGAGCCTGGCGCGACCGTGTCTGTGCGTAGCGCCGACGGTACCGTGCTCGGTACCGCGCAGGTCGGCAGCGGCGGCGCGTTCAGCGTCACGCTGAGCACGCCACAGCTGAATGCCGAAGTCTTGACAGTTACTCAGGAAGACCCGCCGGGCAACGTCTCCACGGCGGTTGAAGTGATCGCGGTCGATCTGGCCCCGCCAGCCATTCCGAGCGGGCTGACCTTGAACGCCGCCGGCGTGCAACTGGCCGGTAACGCCGAGGCCGGCAGCACGGTAACCGTACGTGACAGCCAAGGCAACGTGCTCGGCACCACGACAGCCGCCGCCAATGGCACATTCCAAGTGACACTCAATTCCGCGCAAGCCAACGGCCAGTCGCTGAACGTCACGGCCACGGACGCGGCGGGCAATCCGTCCGCCCCGGCCATTCTCAATGCCGCTGACACCACTGCGCCGTTAGCGGCGAACGATCTGGCGATCAGCGCCAACGGTGCGACGTTGACCGGTATCGGTGAAGTCGGCGCCAGTGTCGAAGTGCGTGACGCAGGCGGCGTTCTGTTGGGCACCGCCACTGTCGGCAACAACGGCAATTTCAGCGTCAGCTTGTCGCCGGCCGCAGTGGCTGGCTCGATGCTTTCCGTGGTGCAGATCGATACCGCCGGCAACAGCGGCCCGGCGACTCCGGTGACGGCGCCGGGCAATCTGGCGGAAAGCGCGCCGAGCAATCTGGCCCTCAGCGCCGACGGTCTGACGCTGACCGGCTCCGCCACCGCTGGCAGCACCGTGAGCATTCGCAATGCCTCGGGTGTGTTGCTCGGCAGTGCAGTGGTTGCGGCCAACGGTAGCTTCAGCGTGACCCTCAACGCCGCGCAACTGGACGGCGAGCAGTTGTCTGCCGTGGCGACATCGACCACGGGCATCAACTCGTCGCCTACCGACTACACCGCTGCCGACATCGCCGCACCGACGCCACTCAGTGAACTCAGCCTCGCGCCAAACGGCGTCGCCCTCACCGGACGCGGTGAAGCCGGTGCCACGGTGACCGTGCTCGGCGCCGGCGGAACCATTCTCGGCAGCGCGGTGGTGGCGGCCAACGGCACCTTCAGCGTGACCCTCAACCCGGCGCAAACCTCGGGCCAGACCCTGAGCCTGAGTCAGGCCGATGCCGCAGGCAACGAATCCAACAGTGTCAACCTGATCGCCCCGGACCTGCTCGCCCCCAACCCTCCCGCCGCACTGGTGGTCAGCAATGACGGCAGCGTATTGACCGGCACTGGCGAGGCTGGGACGACAGTCAATGTGTTCAACGCCGCGGGAGCGCTGATCGGCACCGGCACCGTGAGCATCGATGGCAGCTTTGCGATCACCCTGACCACGCCGCAAGCCAACGGCCAGGCGCTGACCGTGTCGCTGACCGACGCAGCCGGCAATACGTCGGCGGCCACACCGTTCACTTCGGTCGACAGCACACCGCCAGCGGCCGTGTCACAACTGGGCATCAGCGGCGACGGCGCGACCCTGACCGGGCGTGGCGAACCAGGCGCGCAGGTGCGGGTCATCGACAGTGACGGCAATGTTCTCGGCACTGCACTGGTCAGCCCGACCGGTACCTTCACCCTGACGCTGGCGCCGGCACTGAGCAATGCCGAAGTGATCAGCGTGGTGCAAGCCGACGCCGCAGGCAACGACTCGCCGGCGGTGAGCCTGACCACCCCCGATTTCACCCCGCCTGACCCGCTGGCCAACGTCGACATCAACAGCTCGGGCGCGCTGGTCACCGGCACCGGCGAACCCGGCGCGACCGTGACTGTGCGCGACGCCAACGGCACCCTGCTCGGCACCAGCGTAGTCCTCGCTGACGGCTCGTTCAGCGTGACGTTGAACCCGCCGCAGATCAACGAACAGATCCTCAACGTGCAGCAGGCCGATCCGCCCGGCAATGTCAGTGCTCCGGTGCCGGTCACCGCACCGGACCTGACCCCGCCCGCCACGCCTGTGAATCTGCAGATCAACGTGGCCGGCGACGTGCTCACCGGCCGTGGCGAAGTCGGCGCCGAGGTCAGCGTGACGCTGGCCGACGGCACGGTGATGGGCACCGGCACCGTCGGCAGCGACGGTCTGTTCCAGATCAGCCTTTCACCGGCGCAAACCAACGGCGAAGCGATCTTCGTCGAGCTCGCAGATGCTGCCGGCAACACCTCGCCTGCGGGCACGCTGGTGGCTGCCGACAGCACACCGCCGGCGGCACTGACCGATGTGGCGATCGATGCCAGTGGCAGCCTGATCACCGGCTCCGGCGCGGCGGGCTCGCAAGTGGTGATTACCAACGCGGTCGGCACCATCGTCGGCACCGGCACCGTCGCGGCCGACGGCAGTTTCAGCGTGACCCTCAATCAGCCGCTGCTCAACGGCGAAGCCCTGTCGGTGATCCAGCGCGATGCCGCGGGCAACCCTTCGCCCGCAGCGCCGGTTACCGCGCCGGACGTTACCGCGCCGGCAGCCCCTACCGGGCTGCAGCTTACGGCGGATGGATTGACGCTGAGCGGCAACGGTGAGGCCGGCGCCACCGTGCGCGTGCTCAGCGCGACCGGCACGCTGCTGGGCTCGGCAACCGTGACCGCCAACGGCTCGTTCAGCGTGACCCTCAACCCCGCGCAGGTGAACGGTGAGCAGCTGAGCGTCAATCAGACGGATCTGGCCTCCAACACTTCACCAATTGCGCCGTTGCAGGCGGGCGATACCACCGTTCCACTGGAAGTCGCCGACCTCAATGTCAGTCAGGACGGCCTGACCGTGACCGGCACCGGCGAGCCCGGAGCGCTCGTCACCGTGCGCGACGGTGCGGTGGTGCTCGGCACCGCAACAGTGGCCGCCGACGGCAATTTCAGCGTGACGTTGTCCGCTGCGCAACTCGACGGCCGCACGCTGTCCGTGGTCCAGGCCGACGCTAAAAACAACTTGTCCGAACCCGCTCTGGTCGATGCGCCGGACAGCACCGCACCGCTCGCGCCAACTGTCACATCCTTGGCTGCGGACGGCATTTTGCTCACCGGGACTGCCGAAGCGGGCAGCACCGTGACGGTGTTGTCGGCCAGCGGCACTGTGCTCGGCACAGCGGTAGCCTTGGCCAACGGTACCTACACCATCGAGCTTGATCCACCGCAGACCAACGGCCAGGTGTTGTCGGTGATCGCCACGGACGAGGCGCTGAACGCATCGCCAGCGCTGCCCTTCCCGGTGCCCGATATCAGCGCTCCGGATGCCGTCACCGCTCTGACCATCAGCGGCGATCTAACCCAGCTCGCCGGGCGTGGTGAGGCCGGGGCCAGCGTCGAGGTGACCGACGCGCTCGGCACTGTCGTCGGCACCGCCACGGTCGCGGCCAACGGTACGTTCCTGGTTGACCTGGCGCCGGGCATCACGGCCGGCCAGGTGTTGACCGTCATTCAGACGGACGCGGCCAATAACGTTTCCGCTGATGCCATCCTGAACGTACCGGCTGTCCCGGCGCCGGACGCACCGGCCAATCTGCTCCTGTCAGACGATGGCGTGACGCTGACCGGCACTGCGGCAATCGGCACCACCATCAACGTCTTCGGCGCTGACAACAGCCTGATCGGCACCGGCATCACCGGTCCGGACGGCACGTTCAGTGTCGTGCTGACGCCGGCGCAAACCAATGGCCAGAGCCTTGAGGTCACCGCCAACACGCCGCTGGGCGGCGCTTCGTTGCCAACGGAAATCACTGCCGATGACACCTCGGCGCCGGCGCCACTCAGCGATCTGGCAGTGAATGCCAGCGGCACACTGGTCAGCGGTCGCGGTGAAGTCGGCGCAACGGTGCGGATCACCGGCGCGGGCGGCGTGTTGCTGGGTGAAACGGTCGTGGCGGCGAATGGTACGTTCAGCGCACAACTGAATGCGCCGCAGGTGAACGGCCAGTTACTCAATGCCACTCAAACCGATGCGGCCAATAACACTTCGCCGACGCTTCCGGTCACGGCGCCCGACTCTACCGCCCCGGCGGCACCGACCGCGCTGCTGCTCAGCGGCGCCGGGCTGGTGCTGGGCGGGCTCGGTGAAGCTGGCGCCCTCGTCACCGTGCGTGGCGCCGGTGGCGTGGTGCTGGGTACCGCGACGGTGGCGGGCAACGGCACGTTCTCGGTGACCTTGTCTTCGGCGCAACTCAACGGTCAGCAATTGAGCGTCAGCCAGAGCGATGCGGCGGGCAATGTGTCGCCGTCGACCAACCTCAACGTCGCCGACACAACCCCACCGGCAGCATTGAGCAATGTGACCCTGAACGGCACCGGGCTGGCGGTCAGCGGCACGGGTGAAGCCGGCGCCACGGTCAGCGTGACCAACGCCGCCGGCACCGTGCTCGGCACTGCGGTGGTCAATGCCGGCGGTACCTTCACCGTGCAGCTGTCCAGTGCCCAGCTCAACGGTCAACAGCTCAACGTCCAGCAGGCAGACCCGGCGGGCAATCTGTCGCCAGTGTTCAACCTGACCGCCAATGACACCCAGGCACCGGTCGCGGCGACCGGTCTGGCGCTGGCCGCCAATGGCCTGACCGTGAGCGGCACTGGCGAAGCGGGCGCGACGGTCAATGTCTATGGGCCGGGCGGCGCGCTGCTCGGCACCAGCACAGTGGGCAGCGGCGGCACCTTCAGTTTTAATTTGAACACCGCGCAACTGGACGGCCAGCTGTTGACCGTGCGCCTGGTCGATCCGGCCGGCAACCTCTCGCCGAACGCCAGCCTGACGGCGCCGGACGTTACCGCTCCGGGCGCTCCCACCGGGGTCAGCGTCAATGGCAGCGGTACCTTGCTCACCGGCATCGGTGTGCCCGGCTCGACCATCAGTGTGCGTGGCGTCGGCGGTGTGGTGCTCGGCACCGCCACCGTCGCGGCCAATGGCAGTTTCTCGGTGGTGCTGGCCTCGGCGCAGATCAACAGCCAGGTGCTCAGCGTCACCCAGGCCGACCCGAGCGGCAACGTGTCGGCCGCGGCGAGCGCCACCGCGCCCGACCTGACGCCACCCGCTGCCGCCACGGCGCTGCTGGTCGGTGCCGACGGTCTGACCGTCACCGGCACCGGTGAGGCCGGCGCAACCGTCACCATCAAATCGGCCGCCGGCACCGTTCTGGGGACCGGCACGGTCAACAATCTCGGGGTGTTCAGCATTGCCCTGAACAGCGCGCAGATCAACGGCGAAAAACTCACCGTCAACCTCAGCGATGCGCGAGGCAACGTCTCAGTTGCCGCAAATGTCACGGCGCCGGATATCGACGTCAACGCACCGGTGGTCGCCAGTGACAATCTTGCCGTCGGCACCGTTACCCTCGCCCCGGTCACCGCGTCGCAGACCTTCAACGACTCGTTCACTACGCTGCTGGCCGGCTTCTCGAAAACCTTCACCTTCACCGTGGCCGGCGGCACGCGGCTTGATCCAACCCTGACGTTGACCACCAACAGCCTGATTTCGCTGCTCGACGGCGTGGTCTACACATTGCAGGTGAAGAATGCCAGCGGCAACTGGGTCACCCTGGACGTCAACGGCAGCGGCGGTCTGCTCGACCTGATTGCACTGACCGGGCAAGGCGTGCGGGTCGATATCGGTAATCTGCTCTCTGGCGATTACCGGTTGACTGTGTCGAGCACCGGCATCGGCGTGCTGACCACGGTCAACACGCAACTGCAACTGGACGTCAGCAGCCTGACCCAGTTCAACGGCATCGCCGGGCCGGCGGTGACCGGCAACGTCATCACCAACGTCGGCGTCGATGGCACCGCCGACCAGACGGGCCCGGACAACGGCGCGCAATTGCAGATCTTCAAGAACGGCGCCTGGGTCAGCGCCGGGGCCGGCACCACCGTGCAAGGGCTGTACGGCACGCTGACCATCGACGCCAACGGCAACTACAGCTACAAGCCCAACGGCAGCGTCAGCAGTGTCGGCAAGGTCGACGTATTCAACTATCAGCTGGTACACCCGAACGGCTTGAGCGACACCGCCAACCTGTACGTGCGCATCGACAGCCCGCAAGCCACCGAAGTGTGGAACGACGCCAGCCTCGGCAGCCCCGCGCTGGTGGTCGACGCCACGGCGGACATCGTGTCGACTGACGTCACACTGGTCAACCGCGAAGTCACCAGCAATTCCGCCCTCGGCACGTTCAACGTGTTGCTGGGCGGTGGCAGCGGCAACTACAACACCGTGGTTGCGGCAGACACCGTCAGCGACCTGACCGTGGTGGTCAATTCGAGCAACCTGCTGGCGTTGCTTGGTTCGATGACGGTAGGCCTGTACAAACTCAACACCGCGACCAACCAGTACGTACTGGTCAAGAGCTACGGCGGCAACGCGCTGCTCAATCTCGGCGGTGGCAATTACGGCATCAAATTCGATGATCAGACCGCCGGCACTTATCAGGTGCGGGTGGCGGTCGGCGGCCTCGGCCTGCTGACCAGCGTCAACACCAGCCTGATCAACGTCGCCACCTACACCAACCAGTTTTTGGTCGGTAGCTACACGCCGGTGTCGGGCAACCTGCTGACCGACACCGCAGGCGGCGGTGCCGATGTGCTGGGCTCGGTCTACACACTGCTCAGCGTGCTGGTCGCCGGCAGTTACGTGGCGCCGGGTTACAACGGCGTCTCGCTGGTCGGCAACTACGGCACGCTGCTGGTGCAGGCCAACGGCAATTACACCTACACGCTCAAGGCCGGGCTGACCGATGCGATCATCGGTCAGGAAGACACCTTCACCTATCAGCTCACTCACCCCAACGGCACGGTCGATACCGCCACACTGACCATCGACCTGAACAAGGCCGGCGCCTTCGTCAGCACCGCGTTCTCGGCACTGGCCAGCGATGACCTCGGTCTGGCTCACGCGCCTGCCGCCAGCGAGTTGATCCAGGGCACCGACGGCAACGACATCCTCGACGGCTCGCACGGCGGCGCCGTTACCCTGCAAGGCGGGGCCGGCAACGACACGCTGATCATCGCCGACCAGCAGTTCACCTCGGTCGATGGCGGCAGCGGCACCGACACGCTGCTGTGGGCCGGTGGCGACGTATCGATCAACCTCGGCGATCTGCAGAGCAAGATCCACAACGTCGAAATCCTCGACCTCAACCATTCCAGTGCGGTGTCACTGACGTTGAACCTCAGCGACCTGCTGGCGATCACTTCCTCTGACAACAACACCCTGTTGATCAAGGGTGATGACAAGGACAGCGTGCACATGACCGATGGCTGGGTCGCCGATGGTTCGCAGCAGGCCGACGGCATCGACTATGTTCAATACACGGCACAGGAGGATCCGAGCCACCACTTGTGGGTGCAAAACGGCATTCAAGTCGTCTGAAAAAAGGCATCAGCAACGTCCGTCTCTCAACAGTAAGGGAAGTCTGTGGAGTCAGTTTTTCGCCAGAAATGGCCGGTGGTCTTGCTGACCATCGGCCTCTACCCCGCGTTCACCGTCGGCGTTCGCGCCGACGACAATCTCGACAGCAGCTTGCGCAGCATCAGCCCGGCGCAACTGCAACAACCGGCAGGCAATGACAACCGTCAGCGCCCTGCCCCCGCTTCGAAGGCGTCCGCCGCTACGGACGCTTTGGGCCTGGAACAAGCCGTGCGCCTGGCCGTGGACTGGCACCCACGCATCGGCGAAGCCATCGGCACGCTGTTTCAGCAAGGCGAAGGTGTCAACGTCGCCGAATCCGGTTATTACCCGCAGGTCACCGGCGGCATCAAGGGCGGTTACACCAGCGGTTACGGCAGCGATGCCGGCAGCCAGTCAGTGAACATTTCCCTCAAGCAGATGCTCTACGACTTCGGCAAGGTGTCCAGCTCGGTCGACGCCGCCCGCGCGCGGGTGGCGCGCAGTCAGGCCGGGATTCTGCTGGCGATCGACGATGTGGCCCGCGACACCGCCAAGGCCTACATCGAGGTGCAGCGTTATCAGCGTCTGCTTGAGGTAGCCCGTGAACAGATTCAGGGCATCGGCGGCATCGTTGATCTGGCCAAACAGCGTAGCGACATGGGCGCCAGCACCCGTTCCGATATGGTCCAGGCGCAATCCCGTGCCGAGGGCGCGACCGCGACGTTGCAGGAATTCAAGGCGCAGTACGCGCGCTGGCAAGCCACCTTGACCAGCCTGCTCGGACGGCGCACGCCACCAGCGGTCAGCGAAGCCGCCGCGCCGACGCTGAGCCAGGCCTGCGATGCCTCGCAAATCTCCGACACCCTGCCCGCCGTTCTACAAGCCGCCGCGCAACGCACCCAGGCCCAGGCCGAACTGGCACAGGCCAAGGCCGAAGCCTACCCGACCCTGTCGCTGCAACCGTCGGTCAATCAATACCTCGACGACCACTACGATGATCAGAACTCACGCGCCGATCGCACCCAGGTCGGGATCTTCCTCAACCTCGAAGTGCCGATTTATCAGGGCGGCGCCATCAGCGCCCGCAGCCGCGCCGCCGGGCATGCCTTGACCGCCGCGGACTCAGCCGAAGACTTCGCCCGACTGCAAGCCCGCCAGGGTCTGGCGGAAGCGCAGGCGCAGACCTCGGGCCTGAACCGTCGGTTGCGCTCGCTGGAATTTCGCCAGACCAGCATCACCGAGGCGCGCATGCTGTACGGCCGCCAGTACCTGGAACTGGGCACGCGGCCGCTGTTGGATTTGCTCAACGCCGAGCAGGAAATCCACCAGTCGCGCTTCGATCTGGTCAACACCCAGGCCGATCTGCAACGCCTGCAGATCGATTGCTTCTACAACAGCGGGGCGATTCGCCGGGTCTTCGGCATCGACCACAGCGCCATCCAGAATGTCGAGATCCTGCCATGACCGACGTCAGCATCACTATTCCTGAACCCGCGGCTGCCGAGGCGCGGGAAGATTATTCGCCGTGGCTGGAAGCGGTGCTCAAGGTCGCCCGCCACTATCGCCTCGACGTCTCCCCGGAAAGCGTGCGCCTGGCCTCGGTGCACAGCGAAGGCCGCGTCGAAGAAGTGGTCCGGCACATGGCGCGTCAGGCCGGTTTGAGCGTGAAGTTCGCGGTGTTCGACAACAAGAGCCTGAGTCGTTGGCGCACGCCGCTGGTGGTGCAGTTGCGCGACGGCCAAATCGGCGTGCTGGAAAGTATCGGTGAGGCCGGCGAACTGGGGATCTGCTTCAGTGGCGATCAAGGCCTGCAGAGCCGGATGGACACGACCGTGCTTGCCGAACAGGCACTGCGCACGGTGATCTTGCGCCCGACCCAACCGGTCTCCGACGTGCGCACCAACGACTACATCAAGCCCTACGACGAGCACTGGTTCCGCCGCATCGTCCTCACCGACCTGCGGCCGTACAGCCAGGTGATGATCGCCTCGCTGGTAGCCAATCTATTGGGAATGGCCGGGGTGTTGTTTTCGATGCAGGTGTACGACCGGGTGATTCCGGCCGAGTCCCTGCCAACCCTGTACGTGTTGTTCGGCGGGGTGATGCTGGCGCTGCTGTTCGATTTCGTCATGCGCATTCTGCGGCTGCGCATCACCGATGTGCTCGGTAAGCGTGCTGATTTGCGCGTCTCCGATCTGGTCTTCGGCCACGCCTTGCGTCTGCGCAATTCCTCCCGGCCGAAATCCACCGGTTCGTTCATTTCGCAACTGCGCGAGCTGGAGCAGATCCGCGACCTGATCACCTCCAGCACCGCCACAGCGCTGGCGGACATGCCGTTTTTCCTGCTGTTCCTGCTGGTGTTCTATTTGATCGGCGGGTCGCTGGTGCTGATTCCGCTGGTGGCGCTGGTATTCATGCTGTTGCCAGGGATCATCGCGCAACCGCGTCTGGCCAAACTGGCCAATGCCTCGATGCGCGAAGCCGCACTGCGCAATGCGATGCTGGTGGAAAGCATTCAGGGCCTCGACGACATCAAGGCGCTGCAGGCCGAGCAGCGTTTCCAGCAACAATGGAATCAGTACAACGCCGCCTCGGCAGACAGCAGCTTGCGTTTGCGCACCCTGACCAACAGCCTCGTGGCCTGGACGCAGAATGTGCAGGGCGGCGTGTTTGCGCTGGTGATCGTGTTCGGCGCGCCGATGGTGATTGCCGGCGACCTGACCACCGGCAGCCTCGTTGCGGCGTCGATTCTGTCGTCACGGATGATGGGGCCGATGGCGCAACTGACCCACGTGCTCACCCGTTGGCAGCAAGCCAAGGTCGCTCTCGAAGGTTTGAACCGGATCATGCAGATGCCGGTGGATCATCCCGAAGGCAGCCAGCGCGTGCACCTGCCGGCGATTCGCGGCGACTACCGGATGCGCCAGGCGAGTTTCCGCTACAGCGAAGAATCGGCCCCGGCGCTCAACGCCATCGACCTGACCATCCGCCCCGGCGAGCGCATCGCCCTGCTCGGCCGCAACGGCGCCGGCAAGTCGACGTTGCTGCAGGCGCTGGGCGGTGCGATGGACCTGAGCAGCGGTGAAACCACGCTGGACGGCATCGCCATGGCGCATCTCGATCCGGCCGACCTGCGCCGCGACGTCGGCCTGCTGTCGCAACAGGCGCGACTGTTTCACGGCACTCTGCGCGACAACATCACCCTTGGCGCCGGTCAGGCCAGCGATCAGGAAATCATCGCGGCGTTGAACGTTACCGGCGCGCTCGAATTCGTTCGTCAGTTGCCCAAAGGCATGGATCATTTGGTGCTTGAAGGCGGTCTCGGTCTGTCCGGCGGTCAGCGTCAGAGCCTGCTGCTGTCGCGCTTGTTGCTGCGTCAGCCGCAAGTGCTGTTGCTGGACGAACCGACGGCGGCGCTGGATGACGTCACCGAGCGCTTGCTGCTGGAAAAACTCGCGACCTGGACCCAGGGCCGCACGCTGGTGGTCGCCACGCACCGGGTCAGCGTTTTGCAACTGGTCGAGCGGATCATCGTCCTCGACAACGGGCGCATCGTCATCGATGACCATCGCGACGCGGCGCTGGCGCGGTTGCGCGCCCCCGGCAAAGGAGTGACGGTATGAAAACCATGATGACTGACGTGCCGGACTCGATGTCCTACCTCGACGGCCGCGATGAGCGCGCCCTCGCCGGGGGTGCCAAAGTGATTTGGGGCTGCGCGTTGATGCTCGCCTGCTTCATTGCCTGGGCGGCGTGGTTTGAAGTGGTTGAAGTCTCGACCGGCACCGGCAAGGTCGTGCCGAGTTCTCGCGAGCAGGTGATCCAGTCGATGGAGGGCGGCATTCTCGAACAACTCCATGTCAGCGAAGGCGCCTTGGTCGAGCGCGGGCAGATTCTCGCCCAGCTCGACCCGGTAAAGAACCAGTCCAACGTCGGCGAAAGCGCGGCCAAGTACCGCGCGGCGCTGGCCAGCGTCAATCGCTTGCAGGCCGAAGTCAGTGAAAAACCGCTGACCTTCGATCCCTCGCTGCAGGACTTTCCCGAGCTGATTCGCGCCGAAACCGAGCTGTTCCAGACCCGGCGCAAAGGCCTGGCAGAAACCCTCGATGGCATTCAGAGCTCGTTGAAACTGGTGCGCAGCGAGCTGGCGATCACCGAAAACCTGGCGAAGATCGGCGCTTCGAGCCGGGTCGAAGTCTTGCGTCTGACCCGCCAGCGCTCCGAACTTGAATTGAAGGCCACCGAAGCGCGCTCCGACTACATGGTGCGCGCCCGCGAAGATCTGGCCAAAGCCAACGCCGAGGCGCAGATGCTCGAAGCAGTAATCCGGGGTCGCACCGACTCGCTGTCACGCCTGACCCTGCGCTCGCCGGTACGCGGGATCGTCAAGGACATCGAAGTCAGCACCCTCGGCGGCGTGATCGCGCCCAACGGCCAGGTCATGCAGATCGTGCCGCTCGATGAACAACTGCTGATCGAGACGCGTATCTCGCCGCGCGACATTGCCTTCATTCATCCGGGCCAGGCGGCCAAGGTCAAGATCACCGCTTACGACTATTCAATCTACGGCAGCCTCGACGGCGAAGTGGTGACGATCTCCCCGGACACGATTCAGGACGAAGCCAAACCGGAGATTTTTTATTACCGCGTGTTCATCCGTACTGCCTCGGATGAACTGCGCAACAAGGCCGGCAAACGCTTCGCCATCGTCCCCGGGATGATCGCCACGGTGGACATTCGCACCGGCGAAAAAACCGTGCTCGACTACCTGATCAAACCGCTCAACCGCGCCCGCGAAGCGTTGCGCGAACGCTGATCAGCGGCTGGCCAGCTTGGTCGCCGGCGGCACGCTCGGCGCGAGGCTAGCCTGATAGCGCGTCCACTCGCGATTGATTTCCGCGTAGGGCAGGAAAATGCTCACGCGCGGTTGATCAAGCAAGTCTTTACGCTTGAGGCGGCTGACGTCATCACGAGTGAGAAAGGCCACGTTGATGCCGACCACCTTGCCATCGGCGGAAAACACCGGCCCACCGGACATGCCCTTGGCCAGCGCGCCGTTGTGGGTACCGTAAAGCACGTTGCCCTCTTTGACATCGAGGCGAACCATCGCCGGCAACGCTTGGCCGGTGCCCTTGACCGACATGTACAACGAGTTGAAGCCCACCGACGTCAGCTCCTCGCCCGGCTTGTAACCGCGCCACGCCGGCACGCTGCCGGCCTTGTGCCGGAAGAACTGCACATCCGCCTGCCCCTGGAAAACCGTGCCTGACAGATAAGGAATGTGCTTCACCGTCACGGCGAAATCTTCATTCCATTGCACAGCCGACCCCATCAGCACGTAAGGCAAAGGCGCGCCGGAGTGAACGACAAAGGCTTGGTCTAATACAGGATCCTGAACAAAAGCGACTGGCATTCCATTGCACCCGCTGAGCAGCATCGACGCTGCAACAAGTGACTTGAGGGGGCGCATTTTCGGCACATCATGAAGTGAGGGAAGGTGTTGCAATATGTCATTGCGCCATCATTTCTGGCAATAGGCTGAGGCTACCGCTTGTCTGCTAGCGATATAGTGAGTCAATGATTGGATCCAAGGTTGGAAAACGCGCCGATGGTTGGCGTCGAAGTCTGGTAAGACATCCAATGGTCAGTTTCGCCGTGCAGATAGTTGCCTACCAGCACGGCGAGACATTGGCTTACTGCGGCGGCACGGCGTTATCCAACGCCCTGTTCACCGCTAACTCCCCTAGCATGACGATCTGTGCAATGCCCAACAGCGCATTGCGGTTCGACCCTTCCAGCATGCCGGCAAAATTGCCGAGCAAGACAGTCGCCGACGCCAGGGACTCGCTGGCGTTGGCCAGCAAGGTTTCAATGTCGGACTGCGGGTTGATCATGAACAGCTCGTTGGGGCTGTACGGGGTGGCCATGATTTGCGCGGGGACCAGATAATGGTCGAGCGCGCGTTCGGCGGCTTCGTGCAGCTTCTTGGAATCGAACGATTCGTAGGGCGACGCCGGGTCTGTGATTGGCGGCTTGGGTGGTGTCTTGGACATCAGCTGGAACTCCTTGTAAATCCTGCATGCGGCTTTTGAGCAGGCATCCTGCCTCGCTGTCATGGCCGTAACGACTGGTGGGCAGTGAGGGCCAGGCCCTCACTGTTGGGCGCTGCGCACGTCAGCTCGGCGTGCGGCGGGCGTCCAATACCCGGTTGACGATGAGCTCGCTGAGCATGATCACCTGCTGCAGGATCAGCATCGACCGCCGCTGAGGGCTCTCGATGTTGCCGCCGATGTCGCGGGCCATCTCACCGGCTGCCGCCAATGTTTCGCAGGCTTCGACGAGCAGCGTTTCTTCATCCACCGTGGGGTCGATGAGAAAGATCCTGCCGGTCTTGCGCGAAGGGATGGAGGTTTTCAGCGTTTCGGGGCTGAGGTAGAAATTGATGGCGCGGTTGGTTGCCTCTTTTATCTTCTGAGGTTCCAGCGCGGGATCGTATGGGATCGGACCGGCATCGGATTCCGGAGGGTTGGGCGTTACTTTGAACATAGATAAATCTCGTATCGAAGTAGATAACGAGCCATCACCCACGCTACCAAACGATGGGTGGCGGCCATGCGCGGGTTGGTAGACCGGTCGATACGCAACCCGGCGCTCACGAATGAGCCCCACGCATGCCCACCATATAAAACTCAGCCACCAAAAAGAGGCTGAATAAGGTGGCGCCTTACGGCGATATCGAAACGGGCTACCAAACCCGATCACTGTTTCGGAGTGACAGGGACACGATATAGCCCGACCGATAGCCATGTAAGCCGGCGGATTCTGAAGCACGCGTAGGCAGCGACGCAAGGCGCTGTAGCCTTTATGGCGTAACAGTCGGTGTAATTTAAACGCGTGCGCTTAGTCGTGTTTAAGCACGACAAATCGTGAGATCCGCGTTGTTCAATTTCGCCTCAGGAGGCCGTTCTCCGCTTGCCCTCCTCCCCAGCCCGAATCCTGAACCAGATCGCATACATCGCCGGCAAGAACACCAACGTAATAATCGTCCCGACAAACGTGCCGCCAATCAGCGTGTACGCCAGCGTGCCCCAGAACACCGAGTGCGTCAGCGGGATGAACGCCAGAATGGCCGCCAGTGCGGTCAACAGCACAGGCCTTGCCCGTTGCACGGTGGCTTCGACCACGGCGTCGAAAGGCGCGAGGCCTTCCTGTTCGTTGTGATGAATCTGCCCGATCAGAATCAGCGTGTTGCGCATCAGAATCCCCGACAGCGCAATCAACCCGACCAGCGCGTTGATGCCGAATGGCTGGTTGAAAATCAGCAGCGTCGGCACCACGCCGATCAAACCCAATGGCGAGGTGAGGAAGACCATGATCATCGCCGAGATCGAGCGCACCTGGACGATGATGATCAGCAGCGTCACGGCGATCATGATCGGCAGCAGCGGCAAGATCGCTTTGCCGGCCTTGCCGGATTCCTCGATGGCGCCGGCCTGTTCGATCCGGTAGCCGGAAGGCAGTTGCGCAATGATCGGCTGTAATTGCCCGATGATCACGCCGGAGACGTCCGGTGGCTGCAAGCCTTCGGCGATGTCGCCGCGCACGGTGATAGTCGGGGTGCGATCGCGGCGCCGCAGGATCGGATCTTCCATGCGCACTTCGACCTTGCCGATCTGCGACAGCGGAATGCGTTGCCCCGCCGCACCGACCAGGGTGAAGCCTTCGATCTGCGCCGGGTCCAGGCGGATGTTGCCCGCCGCACGGCCAACCACCTGCACCGAACGAATGTCTTCACGCACCGCGGTAATCGGCACGCCGCTGAGCAAAAACTGCAACTGCTGGGCCACGGCGCTTGAGGTCAGTCCCACCGCCTGCAAGCGATCCTGATTGAGGTTGAAATGCAGCGTCGGCGTCAGCGGTCCCCAGTCGGTGTTGACGGTGCGCATCATCGGGCTGGCCTGCATCACGCTGCGGACCTGCTCGGCGATGTCGCGCAATTTGGCCGGATCGGGACCCATCACCCGGTAAGCCACCGGGAACGGCGAGTACGGGCCGAAGACGATTTGTGTGGCGCGCACTCGCGCTTCCGGTGCCAGGCCTTGAGCAACCGCTTCGCGCAAACGCAACTTGAGGGTTTCGCGGGCATCCTGGCTGTCCGTCAGCACGACGATCTTGGCGAATGACGGGTCCGGCAACTCGGGCGCCATGGCCAGGAAAAACCGTGGCGCACCCTGGCCGATATAGGCGGTGACGATTTTCGCCTCTGGCTGTTTTTGCAGCCACGCCTCGACTTTGGCCGTGGCGGCGCTGGTCTGCTCGATCGCGGTGCCGTAGGGCATTTGCACTTCGATCATCACCTCAGGACGATCAGAGGTCGGGAAGAATTGCTTCTTCACCAGTCCCATGCCCGGGAGCGCGACGACAAACAACGCGACAACCGTGCCCGCCACCAGCCATTTACGGGTGATCACCCACGCCAGAATGTTGCGGAAGCGGTTATAGCGCGGCGTGTCGTAAATCGCCGCGTGCCCGCCTTCGACTTTCTGGATGTCCGGCAACAGCTTCACCCCCAGATACGGCGTGAACGCCACCGCAACGACCCACGAAGCGATCAAGGCGATGCCGACAATCCAGAACATGTTGCTGGTGTATTCGCCCGCCGTTGACTGGGCGAAGCCGTTCGGCAAAAAGCCTATCGCCGTCACCAGGGTACCGGCCAGCATCGGCGCTGCGGTATGGCTCCAGGCATAGGCCGAGGCTTTGATGCGGTCGTAGCCCTCCTCCATTTTAACCACCATCATCTCGATGGCGATGATCGCGTCATCGACCAGTAAGCCCAGCGCGAGGATCAACGAGCCGAGGGTAATCCGGTCAAAGTTTTTGCCCGTGGCGGCCATCACCACAAACACGATCGCCAGGGTCAACGGCACCGCTGCGGCGACCACCACGCCGACACGCCAGCCCATGCTGAGAAAGCACACCAGCATCACCACCAGCAGCGCGACGAAGAACTTGACCATGAACTCGCCGACGGCCGAGTCGATATTCACCGCCTGATCGGTGACTTTCGACAGGGTCATGCCCAGCGGCATCTCTGCGTTGATGTTGAGCGTTTCGGCATCCAGCGCCTTGCCCAGATCCAGACCGTTCCAGCCCTCGCGCATGATCACGCCGAGCAACAGCGCTTCTTCGCCGTTGTTGCGCACCAGAAAGGTCGCCGGGTCTTCGTAGCCGCGCTCGACCGTGGCCACGTCGGAAAGCATGAGGGTGCGACCCTGCGCGACAACCGGCGTGTCACGGATTTTCTGCAAGGTGTCGAACGCGCCATCAACCCGCAGAAAAATCTCCGGCCCCTTGGTTTCGACCGATCCGGCGGGCGTCAGCACGTTCTGATTGTTCAGTGCAGCGAAGATGTCCTGCGGCGATAAGCCCAGCGTCGCCAAGCGATCATGGGAAAACGAGACGAAGATGCGTTCGGCTTGCTCACCGATGATGTTGACCTTTTTCACCCCCGGCACATGCAACAGGCGCTGGCGCAAAGACTCCGCATCGCGCACCAGCAAGCGTTGTGGCTCGCCCTTGGCCTTCAGGGCGAACAGCGCGAACGTCACGTCGGAGAACTCGTCGTTGACCATCGGCCCGATGACGCCGGCCGGCAGTTTGATCGCTTCGTCGTCGAGTTTCTTGCGCGCCTGATAGAACTCTTCCTGCACTTGCGACGGTGGCGTGCTGTCGAGCAGCGACACTACGGTAAACGCCAGCCCTGGGCGGGTGTAGGTTTCCGAGCGGTCGTACCACTTCAGTTCCTGCAGACGCTTTTCCAGCGGTTCGGCGACCTGGTCTTGCATCTCCCGCGCGGTCGCGCCCGGCCATGCGGTGATGACGGTCAGTTGCTTGACCGTGAACGGCGGGTCTTCAGCCCGGCCCAATTTGAAGAATGCCAAGGTGCCGGCGACGGCGATCAGAAAAATCAGGAACACCGTGATCGCGCGTTGGCGCACGGCAATGGCGGAAAGGTTGAATCGACCCTCGCTCATGGACGACTCCCGGCAACCTGGGCGTCATCGCCGGCCAGCAAGCGCACGTCCTCGCCTTCGTGCAGCAGATGCGCGCCGAGCGCAACGATCGGCTCACCGACGCCGAGTTCGCCAGCGATGCGTGCCGAATCGTCACTCAACCCCAACACATCAACAGCGCGCCAGGTCACTTTCGCCGGGGTACCGGCAATGGCCCACACGCCGGCACCTTTGCCTGAGTTGTACAGCGCCGCGATCGGCACTTTCAATGCTTGTTGTCGTGCTGAACCTTGGGCGATATCAACGGTGACGGTCGAACCGATCGGCGCATTGGCGAGTTTGCCTTCGAGCACATAACGCGCCTCGAACGTGCGCGTGGTGGGGTCGGCGGAATCGGACAGCAGTCGGAGTCTGGCGCCGACGGCCGTCGCCGAATCACCATACAGTTTTGCCTGGGCGGTCGAGCCTGCGACCGGGCGCAGAGTCTCCGGCAGATGAACAATGGCTTCACGCTGACCCGCGCGCGCCAGCCGCACCACTGGTTGCCCGGGACTGACGACCTGCCCCGGCTCGACGAGGGTGTCCACCACCACACCGTCGGCGTCCGCTACCAGCACCGCATAACCCGAGGCGTTGCGCGCGACGTCCGCTTGGGCGACGGCGGCGCTGAGTTGAGCTCTGGCGCTGTCGGCAGCGGCTTTGATCTGGTCGTAGGCCGAGGCCGAGATCGCCCCGGCGGCGACCAGTTCGCGGTTGCGTACTTCGTCATCGGCGGTCTGTTTGGCCCGGGCGCGGGCGGCGGTGACCGCTTCTTGCTGCGCTCGCGCCTGCAGGCCAAGGTCGATCGGGTCGAGGCGCATCAGCGGCTGTCCGCGCTTGACCGTCTGACCGGTGTCGACCAGACGCTCAAGCACCTTGCCCGAAACGCGAAAACCCAAGTCGCCCTGCACCCGCGCCGCCACGACACCGGTGAATGACCGCGAGCCATCCTCGGCAAGCTGCACGACCGCCGACCTCACCAGCGGCGCGAGGGTGCGCGGGTCTTTCGTCGTGGATGCATCACCGCACGCCGTCAGGACGAGGGGCAGCACACAGGCTGCGAAGGGAAAGGGTCTGAGCCGGCGCATGGAATTCCTTTACTAAAATAGGATGATCATCATATTCTCAGCCTTGTGACCAATATCGTCAACAGTCACTAACCGCCAGATTTTCGCTTCGCTCGATAGAGCGTGGCCAAGCCCACACAGGAATTTCCATGCACCTCCTCCGCCCCCTCACTCTTTTGCTCAGCGTCGGTTTGGTCGCGGGTTGCGCGGTCGGCCCTGACTACCAGCGCCCCGCCGCCCCACTGCCGGAGCATTACCAGCGCCAGCCTGCCATGGCCGGGTCTGCAGCCAGCCTTGTCAGTTGGTGGGAAAGCTTCAATGACCCGCTGCTGAACGCCTTGATCACTCAGGCACTGGCGCAGAACCTCGACTTGGCCCAGGCCGCCGCGCGAGTCACCCAGGCACGCGCCGGGCTGGGCTCTGCGAATGCCGCGCTGCTGCCCTCGGCAAGTGTCAACGGCCAGGCCGCACGCGCTTACCAATCGGTGGAAACGCCACTGGGCCAGGTGCTGAATTCATCGCCCGGCTATGACCGCTACGGCAGTGCTTATGAGGTCAACCTCGAGGCTGGCTGGGAGCTGGATGTGTTTGGCGGCCTGCGCCGAGACCGCGAAGCGGCGCTCGCCGAGTACCAGTCATCCGCCGCAGGATTCAGCGCGACACGCCTGGCAATCGCGGCGCAAACGGCGGATACCTACGTCACCCTGCGCGGCTTGCAGACGCGCCTTGACATCGCCGAGCAACAAGCCAAAACCCAGCATGAACTGCTGGAAAAAGTCCGTTTGCTCTACAGCAAAGGCCTGGCGGCGAGCTATCAGGTGCGGCAGATCGAAGGCGAGCTGGCGCAAGTCGAGGCAAGCGTGCCGGTACTGCAAACCGGCGTGGACGCAGCAATCAATGCCATGGACGTGCTGCTTGGCACACCTGCCGGCACCCATCGAAGCCAATTGGCGCGCGCCGCAAGCATCCCCGCCGCGCCGCCCTCGAAGGCATTGGGCACGCCTGCCGACTTATTGCAGCGCCGGCCGGACCTGATCGTCGCCGAGCGGCGACTGGCGGCTGCCAACGCGCGCATCGGCGCCGCCATGGCCGAGTACTACCCGAAATTTTCCCTCGGCGCTTTGCTCGGCAGCGCGACGGCGGTGTCCGACGGCAACCTGTTTTCCAGTGGCGCGAGCCAGTCCGCCGCCCTGCTCGGCCTGCGCTGGCGGCTCTTTGACTTTGCGCGCATCGACGCGCAGATCGATCAGGCCAAAGGCCAGGAAGCCGAAGCGTTGGCCGCGTACCGCCAATCGGTACTGCGCGCCACGGAAGATGTGGAGAACGCGCTGTCGGCACAGGTCAATCGGCGCGTTCAGGCCAGCACCCTTGGCGCCGGCGAAGCGGCGTTGACCGAGGCTCGGCAATCGTCGTTCAGTGCTTATGAGAAAGGCGCCGCCAGCCTGATCGATGTGCTGCGCGCGGACCAGACCTTGCTGCAAACCGCCGATGCCCGAGCGCAAGCGCAAACCGAATCAACCCGTGCGGCGGTGGCGTTGTTCAAATCGTTGGGCGGTGGCTGGCAACCCACCGAGCCCGCGCCCGTCGCGGCGCGCTGAGTCGCTGCGACAGGCGAAATCGAGCGGGCCTTACATCAGGCCCGCCCTGTACGACAGCGCTTTTTAATCAGAAGCGGTAGCTGACAGACGTGCCGAGTCCGCTGGCGCTGTTGCGGTATGTCGCGCTGTACGCACCTTTGCCGGCTGCGGTGTGGTTGATATCGACGCTCTCCTCTTGCAAATAGGAATAGGCCACATCAATGGTGACATTCTCCGCTGGCGTCCAACCGGCACCGAGGCTGAACACCTTGCGATCACCGGTGGGGATGCGCGGCCCACGGTTGGTGTTGTTGGCCGGCGACTGATCAACCGAGAACCCGGCACGCAGCACCCATTGGTTGTTCAGTTGATACGCCGCGCCAATCGCATGCGCCCAGGTGTCGTGCCAGTTCTGTTCTTCGCTGATGGTGCCCAACTGGCCGCTGAGCAACGGCGGCAAGCCGCTGTTTTCGATGGTCAGTTCCTTGAAGCGACTCCAGCGCGTCCAGGTACTGCCGGCATACAGCGTCCAGTCGTGATTGAGTTGATGGGTCACCGAGAAGTCCACCGACTCGGGGGTGTCGACGTCCAGCGAGGCGTCGTAGCTGCGGCCACTGACGCCCAGCAGGTTGAAGATGCCGTTGCTGACTTTGGTTTTTGCGTCGAGGTGATAACTGACCTTGGAATGATAGGTCAGGCCCAGGCGCGTCTGCTCGGTCGCCTGGACCATCACGCCTGCGTTGAAGCCCAGCGCGGTGTCGTCGCCAGTGCTTTTGACTTTGCCGTCATTGCGCCCAGGGCTCAGCGGGTTGGCGACCATCCCCGACAGCTCGCCACTGATGCGGTTGATGGTCGGGCCGAAGCCGATCGACACCTTGTCGTTGAACGCATAGCTGAGGGTGGGCTGGAACGTCAGCGTGGTGACTTCGCTTTTATTGGCGTAATAGCGGCCGGCAAAACCGCTGTCGTAGTCGGTGATCAAGCCAAACGGCACATAAAACCCGACACCGAAGGCCCAGTGCTCGTCGATCGGTTTGACGTAATAGCCCATCGGCACCGTGGTGGTCGGCACCATGTCGCCGTCTTCCTTGCCGCCGAAGGTACTGCGGGTGTGGCTGATATCGGATTTGGCGAACAGCGTCGCCTGCCCCACGCTCACCTGCTCTCTTTTCAGCCGCGCCATGCCCGCCGGATTGCCGAACACCGTGCTGGCGTCTTCGGCGGACGACGAGCGACCGGCAAACCCGGAGCCCATGCCGCTGACGCTTTGCTCATTGAGCGCGAAACCACCCGCCAGCACATTGGAAGACGCGAGCACGACAGCCAGCCCGAGGGGATGCTTGAGTATTGTTTTTTTCATTATCAGGACTCTATGGGTGTTTCTGAAATGGCACATGAAGAACCGCAGCGGCCCATATTATCCATGTGACCATATCCGTCAATAGTCACTTTCTGAATGTGTTGGATACGTTCTCTATGCGAGTTTGCGTCGAGAACATCAATTGCTTGGGAGGAGGATCAGCGCAGCATCAAGGCATCAGGCTGCGCAGGATCAGATTCGAGGTCAGCGTCGGCGCCACCTCGATGAAATCCAGGTTGTGTTGCAGCATCAGCGGATTGACGAAGGGCCGCAGCGTCAGATGAATCGATTCGACGGTTTCGTCCAGCGGCGTCTTGCGTTCGAACTCACCGGCCGTGCGCCCGTCACGCACGATGTCGGTGATAAAGCCTTTGATCCGGGCGTCGTAACGCTGGGCGCTGGGCCAGTTCTCGCCGGCCGCAAAGGCCGCGATGTCGTAGAGCTTGCGGTCGGTGAAGAACAGCTCGACACCCGTGGCAATCACGGTTTTGACCAACTGGCGGAAACGCTCGGTCGGTGACAGCCCCTCTGCGTTGATTGCCAGTTCCACCGCCGCGACGATTTGCCCCAGGCAGTTGCCGCAGATGGCCTCGCCGATCGCCTGCTTGGAATCGAAGAACTTGTAGATGTACGCCTTGGAAAAACCGATGGCCTTGGCCAGGTCCGACACCGTGGTTTTGCCGTAGCCATACTGGCTGAAATGCTCGTTGGCCGCCGCGACAATCTGGTCACGAATGTCGTGATCGACCGGGCCACGCGGGCCGGGGAAGGATGAGGAAGCTGAGGTCTGGTTCATCCCGGCAGCTTACTCACCTGATCGGAGGCTTACAACTGAGCCTCCCTGCCCTCACCGCGAATCCCCCGTCACCACGCCGCCTGATAAATCGCCAACGCGTCTGCTTCGCTGACTTCACGCGGGTTATTCACCAGCAAGCGCTGCTGCTGCATCGCGTCACGCGCCAGTTGCGCGAGGCAATCTTCGGGCACGTCGACGTCGCGCAGACGATGGGGCAAGCCGCAGCGCGGCGCCAACTCGGCCAGTTCGTCAATCAGTTGTTGCGCCTGGTTGTGACGATCGCCGATACGCAGTCGCTCGCCGAGCAACGGCACGGCCAGCTCGGCATAATCCGCCTCGGCCACTGGCAGGTTGAAGCGCAGCACATGCGGCAGCACCAGCGAGTTGGACAAGCCGTGGGGAATGTGAAAGTGCCCGCCCAACGGATAGGCCAAGGCATGCACCGCCGCCACCGGTGCGTTGGCAAATGCCTGCCCGGCAAGACAGGCACCGAGCAGCATGGCCTGCCGTGCGTCGAGGTTGCCACCGTTGTGCACCGCTTGATCCAGATTGGTCGCCAGCAGGCGCAACGCCTCGCGGGCGAGCAGACTGGACAGCGGGTTGCGCTTGAGTTTGCTGGTGTAGGCCTCAATTGCGTGAACCATCGCATCGATACCGGTGGCTGCCGTGACCTGCGGCGGCAGGCCCAGCGTGCAGACCGCGTCGAGCACGGCGAGATCCGGTAGCAACAATGGCGAGACGATGCCCATTTTGCTGGTTTCGCCGGTGGTGACGATGGCGATTGGCGTGACCTCGGAACCGGTGCCCGCGGTGGTCGGCACCTGAATCAGCGCCAGCCGTGGGCCCTTGGCCTGATCGACACCGTACAGCTGAGTGATCGTTTGGCTGTTGGCTGGATGGGCGAGTAACGCGACCAGTTTGGCCACGTCCATCGAGCTGCCGCCGCCAAACCCGACGATCAGGTCGGCGCCGATATGCCGGGCGCGATCGACCGCCGCGAGCACGCAGTGTTCATGGGGATCGGCGCTGACGTCACTGAAAATCGCCACTGCCACTTTTGCTGCGCTGAACCCCGGCAGCACGTCATCGAGCAAGCCGAGCCGGGCGATCCCCGGATCGGTGACAATCAACACCCGACGGGCACCACGCTCACGGCACAGGCTGGCGAGTCGCTGGGCGACACCGGCTTCGCAAAGGATTTGCGCGGTGGTGGCAAAGCTGAAGGATTGCATCGGCACGACTCCTTAGGGTTATCCGGTCTCGGGTTCAGAAACTGAAGTCACTGGCCGCCATTGCCATCAGGCAGTTCGCCCCACCGAGCAACGCGTCGCGATGGGCGCCGGCGCGCGGCAACAGGCGCCGCCAGTAAAAGTCGGCGGTGTGCAACTTGGCCTGGTAAAAGCCACTCTCAGCGCTGCCTTGGGCCAATGCCTGTTGCGCACGCGTCGCCGCTTGCAGCCAGAAACCAGCGAGCAGGACGTAGGCTGAATAGGCGAGGAAATCCACCGACACCGCGCCGATTTCCTGCGGATCGCGCTGACACGCTGCGATGACCGAACGGCCAAGTTCGCGCCATTCGCTCAAGCGCTGGCTGACCGCCTGGGCCATTTCCCGCAACGGTTCATGCGCTTGCGCGGCTTCGGCCAGTTGTGCGAATTCGTCGATCAGCGCGTTGAGTTCAGCGCCGCCGTCACCGAGCAGTTTGCGCCGGATCAAGTCCAGCGCCTGAATGCCGTTGGTGCCCTCGTAGAGCTGAGTGATGCGGCTGTCGCGCATCAACTGTTCCATGCCCCACTCACGGATATAGCCGTGGCCACCGTATAGCGCCACGCCGAGGCTGGCGACTTCCTGGCCGACATCGGTAAAGAACGCCTTGACGATTGGAATCAGCAGCGCCACCCGACGCTTCGCCGCTTGATGATCCGCGCCCATGGCTTGTTCAAGATCGAGTTGCCGCGCGGTGTACGTGGCGAGCATCCGGCAACCTTCGGTCAGCGCTTTCTGGGTCAGCAGCATGCGCCGCACATCGGGATGGACGATGATCGGGTCAGCAGCCTGCTCCGGCGCAACAGCACCGGCCAGCGAACGCGACTGCAAGCGTTCCCGCGCATAGCGCAGACCACCCTGAAACGCCGCTTCGGCAATGCCCAGGCCCTGCAGACCGACCTGAAAACGTGCGTCATTCATCATGGTGAACATGCACGCCAAACCCTGATTCGCTTCGCCCACCAGCCAGCCTTGCGCGCCATCGAAATTCATCACGCAGGTCGAGGTGCCCTTGATGCCCATCTTGTGTTCCAATGCGCCGCAGCTCAGCGTGTTGCGCTGGCCATCGGGCAGGATTTTCGGCACCAGCAACAGGCTGATGCCCTTCACGCCCGGCGGTGCGTCCGGCAGGCGCGCGAGCACCAGATGGATGATGTTATCGGTGAGATCCTGCTCGCCGCCGCTGATGAAAATCTTGTTGCCGGTCACGCGGTAACTGCCGTCGGCCTCAGGCTGGGCGCGGGTGCGCAGCAGCGCCAGATCGGTGCCGGCCTGCGGCTCGGTCAGGCACATGGTGCCGGTCCATTCGCCGCTGATCAGATTCGCCAGATACGCTTGCTTCAGTTCCGCGCTGCCATGGCGGTACAGCGCCAGCACAGCGCTTTCGGTGAGCCCGGAATAAACCCGAAAGGCCAGCGACGCCGACATCAGCATTTCATGAAAGCACGCCGAGACCATCTGCGGCACGCCCTGGCCGCCGAACGCCTGCGGCCCGGTCATGCTTGCCCAGCCGTTGTCGACGTATTGTCGATAGGCCTGGCGAAAACCGTCCGGTGTGGTCACCTCGCTACCGTGCAACTGGCAGCCCTGCTCGTCACTGTTGCGATTGAGCGGTGCGATGACTTCGCCGGTGAACCTCGCGCCTTCCTCGAGAATGCCGTCGAGGACGTCGCGGTCGAGTTCGACCTGCAATTGTCGGCAGTGCTCGCTGACGTCGAACAGTTCGTGCAAGACGAAACGCATGTCGCGCAAAGGCGCCTGGTAGTTCGAAGACGTAGTCACGCGCAGCGCTCCAATCAATAAAGGACAAGCGCCACCCTAAGCAGCGTTCAGATATTTTTGAAATTTAGAATTCCCATGGCATATATTCCGCCGATGAATATTTCCAACTTCGATCTGAATCTGCTGCGCGTGCTCGACATGCTTTTGCGTGAACAGAACGTGTCACGCGCGGCCGAACGGCTGGCATTGACGCAGCCAACGGTAAGCAACGCCTTGGCGCGATTGCGCGACCTGCTCGACGATCCGCTGCTGGTGCGGGTCGGGCGGCGCATGTGCCCGACGCCGCGTGCGCTGGCGCTGGAAGGACCGATCCGCGCGGCGCTGCGGCAGATCGAGCAAACCCTGGGCAGTGGCGAGGCCTTCGAGCCGCAACACAGCCACCGGCAACTGCGCATCGCACTGACCGATTTCGTCGAACAACTGTGCATGCCAGCCTTGCTCGCGCGCCTGCAAAACGTAGCGCCGCAACTGCGCATCGACGTCGCCCACCTGACGCCGAACCTGCCAGTCGAGGCGCTGGACCGCGGCGACCTCGATATGGTGCTCGGCCGCTTTAACGAGGTGCCGGCCCGTTTCACCCGGCAACTGTGGCGCCGGGAAACGTTGCGCATCGCGGTGCGCCGCGAGCACCCGCAGATCAACGGCGCGCTCGACCTGCAAACCTTTCTGCAACTGCGCCACCTCTGGGTCCACGGCGGGCAGACGCGTGGCATGGTCGATCAATGGCTGGCCGAACAGAACCTCGAACGGCAGATCGTCTACACCACACCCAACTACCTGCAAGCCGCGCACCTCGCCGCCGCCACCGACCTGTGCGTGGTGCTGCCGACGCAACTGGCGCAGCAGTTCGCCGAGTTGCTGCCGTTGGACTTGCATGAATTGCCCTTCGCGCTGGAACCGTTCGAACTGGATCTGGTGTATCTGAGCCACCGCCAGCACGACCCGGCGCTGGCGTGGCTGGCAGAGCAGATTCTGGCGATTGCGACGCCCTGACCGCTCGAGTCATACGATGTCCTAGACCTGACCCAACCATCCTGAAATCGCCAAAACGGCCAAAGAACAAGCTTCTTTGGTCTAAGGCACCCTTGCCCACCCCTCGCCGATACGGTAAAAACAGCGCAGTTGTACGACAACATAATAAAAAACCCGCGCCATCCTGAATGGCCATTTTTCGAGAACTGCCATGTCCCGCTCTACCATCGCACCCACCGTACCGCCGCCCTTCCCCCGTCACCTCGCCGTGCTCATTCTGTTGTGCATGGGCTGTGCCTTCGCCGGCAACCATGTCGCCGCACGGGTCGCGTTTGATGATGGTGCCGGAGTGTTGCTGGCGATTCTGATGCGCTCCGGCGGGACGTTGCTGGTGCTGGCAATGCTGGTGCTGTGGCAAAAACAGAGCCTGCGTCTGCCGCCCGGGGCCTGGCGTTGGCAATTGCTGTTGGGGCTGCTGATCACAGCGCAAAGTTTGTGTCTGTATTCCGCCGTGGCGCGGGTGCCGGTGGCGCTGGCGCTGCTGGTGGCCAACGTGTTTCCGATTTTGCTGGCATTGCTCACCTGGGCGATGGGCGGGCCGAGGCCGAGCGCACGCACCGCGCTGTTGATGGGGTTGATTCTGGTGGGTCTGGTGTTTGTGCTGGATGTGCCCGGGCGCCTGTCGAACGCCGGCAGCGTCGGCCCGGATTGGTGGCTGGGCGTGACGCTCGCGTTCTGCGCCGCCAGCGTGTTTGCCTGTGCGCTGTGGATCACCGACCACAAGTTGTCTCAGGTGCGCGGTTCGGCGCGCAGTTTGTTGACCATTTTCATTGTGTTCAGCAGCGTCAACCTGGCGGGCCTCACCGGCGCCCTGCCCGGCGGCCTGAACCTGCCGGCGACCTCGACCGGCTGGCTGGCCCTCGCCACGCTGGTGGTGTTGTACGGCACCGGCTTCATCGTGCTGTTCATTTCCGTGCCACGCCTGGACATGCCGCGCAACGCGCCGGTGATGAACATCGAGCCTTTGGCGACACTGCTGATGGGCTGGATCGTGCTCGACCAGATGCTCAGCAAGGGCCAGGTGCTCGGTGGAGTGATTGTGGTCACCGGCATCGTGTTGCTGACCTATCGCAAAACCGCGATCAAGGCAGAGGCGAAAGCGTCGGCCTAATCGCTAACGCGCGCCCTGCTGATACTCACGCGGCGTACAACCCAGCTCACGGCGAAACACCGTGTGCAGGTATTGCGCCGACTTGAAGCCACAGGCCCGCGCCACGTCGACGATCGCGGCGTCGCGGTTCTCCAGGCCGCTAGTGGCCGCCGCCAGTTTGAAGCGCAGGATTTCGTCGTGGACGCTGCAGCCGCGTTCATGACGGAAATGCGCCTCCAGCGAGGAGCGCGAGATGCCGACATAAGCCGCGACTTGCGCGGTCTTGATGCCCTGGCAGGCATATTGGCGGATGAACAGCAGCGCTTGCATCACGTACGGATTGCCCAACGGCTGGTGCAAGCTCGACACCTGTACGTTGACCGCATCCGGCGGCACCAGAATCTGCGTGCCGCTGGCGGGCATGCCGTGAAGCATCTGGTGCAGCAGTTGCGCGGCGGTGCGGCCCATGGTCTCGGTGCCCTGGATCACCGAGCTCAACGGCACGCGCGTCAGGCTGCGCGTGAGCGGGTCGTTGTCGATGCCGATCAACGCCACTTGCTCAGGCACGGCGATTCCCGCGGTCAGGCACGCTTGCAGCAACTGGCGGGCACGGGCGTCGCTGACCGCAATGATGCCAATCGGTTTGGGCAAGGCTTGCAGCCAGGCAATCAGTTGTTCGACGGCGCTGTCCCACAGCGGTGCGCTGGTGCCCATGCCGCGATAGATCTCGGCGCGCAGGCCGTCACGCTGCATCAGTCGGCGAAAGGCTTTTTCCCGCTCCTGCGCCCAACGATTGGCCTGCGCCTCGGGCAGGCTGAAACAGGCAAAGCGCTGCAGCCCCGCTTCGATCAGGTGGTTGTAAGCCAAAGTGATCAGGGCGTTGTTGTCGGTGGCGACATAGGGGATCGCTTTCGGGTAGGCCCGCGCATCTTCATAGGAGCCGCCCACCGCCACCACCGGCAACTGGATGTCGGCCAAGGCCTCGCCGATCAACGGGTCGTCGAAGTCGGCAATGATCCCGTCACCCTGCCATCGCTCGATGCCTTTCAAGCGGCAGAGAAAGTCCTCTTCCAGAAACAGATCCCACGAGGCGCGGGTGCTGCTCAGGTAGTTGCCGATGCCGCTGATGATGCCGCGGTCGTAGATCTTGCTGCCGTTGAACAACAGGGCGATACGGTGAACAGGCGGTAATGTTTTCATTGTTGTCGGCGCGTTCAGGGCCTCTATTCAAAGAGGCGGTCGGCACAGACTAGGCGCGCGCGCAGCGAATCTCAATACGCAAAATCGCACTGTGTGTTGGTGATTTTCATATTCTTCACAGCCGGGGCCGTTGCTAGTATCGAGACACCGCCAAGAACAACAAGGACACCGTCCATGCCGTACTTTCCCGATGTCGCCCCGATTCGCTACGAAGGTCCAGACAGCGATTCGCCCCTCGCCTTCCGCCACTACGACGCCGATAAACTGATCCTCGGCAAACCCATGCGCGAACACCTGCGCATGGCCGCCTGTTACTGGCACACCTTTGTCTGGCCGGGCTCGGATGTGTTCGGCGCGGGGACGTTCAAACGCCCTTGGCACCATGCCGGCGACCCGATGGAAGTGGCCATCGGCAAAGCCTCGGCGGCCTTCGAGTTCTTCAGCAAACTGGGTATCGATTACTACTGCTTTCATGACACGGACGTCGCCCCCGAAGGCCAGTCGCTGAAGGAATACCGCAACCACTTCGCGCAAATGGTCGATCACCTCGAGCAACACCAGGAACAAAGCGGCATCAAGCTGCTGTGGGGCACCGCCAACTGCTTCAGCAATCCGCGTTTTGCCGCCGGTGCCGCGAGCAATCCGGACCCGGAAATCTTCGCCTGCGCAGCGGCTCAGGTGTTCAGCGCGATGAACGCGACCCAGCGCCTCAAAGGCGCCAACTATGTGTTGTGGGGCGGTCGTGAAGGCTACGAAACCCTGCTCAACACCGACCTCAAGCGTGAGCGCGAACAACTCGGGCGCTTCATGCGCATGGTGGTCGAGCACAAGCACAAGATCGGCTTTACGGGCGATCTGCTGATCGAACCCAAACCGCAAGAGCCGACCAAGCACCAATACGATTACGACAGCGCCACGGTGTTTGGCTTTCTGCAGCAGTTCGGTCTGGAAAAGGAAATCAAGGTCAACATCGAAGCCAACCACGCGACCCTGGCCGGCCACAGCTTCCATCACGAAATCGCCACCGCCGCCTCGCTGGGGATTTTCGGCAGCATCGACGCCAACCGCGGTGATCCGCAAAACGGCTGGGACACCGATCAATTCCCCAACAGCGTCGAAGAAATGACCCTCGCCACCTATGAAATCCTCAAGGCCGGCGGCTTCAAGAACGGTGGTTTCAACTTCGATTCCAAGGTGCGCCGGCAGAGCCTCGACGAGGTCGATCTGTTCCATGGTCACGTCGGCGCCATGGACGTGCTCGCCCAGTCGCTGGAGCGCGCCGCGGCGATGATCGAGAACGATCAGTTGCAAGCGCTCAAGGACCAACGCTACGCCGGCTGGCAGCAGCCATTCGGCCGCGCAGTGATGGCAGGCGACTTCAACCTTGAGTCACTGGCCGAGCACGCTTTCACCAACGAACTCAACCCGCAGGCGGTCAGCGGCCGTCAGGAAATGCTTGAGAACATCGTCAACCGCTTTATCTATCGCTGATCCCGAGGGGGTCCGCCGGCGCCTCGCCGCTGTGACAATTGCACGACAATTCTGTGCGTGCGGCGCCGGCAAATTCTCTACAGTTCTACCAGCCCGATATTCATCGTCAGGCCGTGTCTTTCAAACAAAAATAAAAGGACGCACCACCATGAAGAACCTCAAACGTACGCTCCTGGCCAGTGCTCTGGCGCTGCTCTCGCTACCGGTACTCGCTGACGCTGCCCACCCGAAAATCGGTTTCTCCATTGATGACCTGCGGCTGGAACGCTGGTCCCGCGATCGCGATTACTTCGTTGCGGCGGCGGAGAAAATGGACGCCAAGGTGTTCGTGCAATCGGCCGATGCCAACGAGCAGAAGCAGATTTCGCAGATCGAAAACCTGATCTCCCGTGGCGTCGATGTGATCGTCATCGTGCCGTTCAACGCCACCGTGCTGACCAATGCCGTGGCCGAAGCGAAGAAGGCCGGGATCAAGGTCGTGTCCTATGACCGGCTGATTCTCAACGCCGATGTCGACGCCTACATTTCCTTCGATAACGAAAAGGTCGGCGAGATGCAGGCCGGTGGCGTGCTCAAAGCCGCGCCGAAGGGCAACTACTTCCTGCTCGGTGGCGCGCCCACTGACAACAACGCCAAGATCCTTCGTGAAGGCCAGATGAAAGTGCTGCAACCGGCCATCGACAAGGGGGATATCAAGATCGTTGGCCAGCAATGGGTCAAGGAATGGAACCCGACCGAAGCGCTGAGCATTGTGGAAAACGCCCTGACCCGCAACGACAACAAAATCGACGGCATCGTTGCTTCCAACGACGCCACCGCCGGCGGCGCGATCCAGGCCCTGGCCGCGCAACAACTGGCAGGCAAGGTGCCGATTTCCGGACAGGACGCCGACCTCGCCGCCGTCAAACGCGTGATCGCCGGCACGCAAACCATGACCGTGTACAAGCCGCTGAAACTGATCGCCTCGGAAGCCGCCAAGCTCTCGGTGCAACTGGCGCGCAACGAAAAGCCCGCCTACACCTCGCAGTACGACAACGGCAGCAAGAAAGTCGACACCATCCTGCTCACGCCGACCCCGCTGACCAAGGACAACATCGACTTGCTCGAACAGGACGGGTTTTACACCAAGGCGCAGATTGCCGGGCAGTGATCAGGGCGGTTAGTCCGAAACCCTTGTAGGAGCGAGCCTGCTCGCGAAAGCAGCAGGTCAGTCCGCCGAGCAGTGTCTGAACGGACGCTATCGCGCGCTGGCTCACTCCTACAGGTCTGGTGTTTGAGTCCTTGGCATACGAGCCTTTTCCATGTCCGACTACCTGCTGCAAATGAACGGCATCGTCAAATCCTTCAACGGTGTCAAAGCGCTCAACGGCATCGACATCAAGGTCCGGCCCGGTGAGTGCGTTGGCCTGTGCGGCGAGAACGGCGCCGGCAAATCGACGCTGATGAAAATCCTCTCGGCGGTCTATCCGCATGGCACCTGGGACGGTGAAATCCTCTGGGACGGGCAACCGCTGCGGGCGCAATCGATCAGCGAAAGCGAAGCCGCCGGGATCATCATCATCCATCAGGAACTGACCCTGGTGCCGGACCTCTCGGTCGCCGAAAACATCTTCATGGGCCACGAACTGACGCTGCCCGGTGGGCGCATGAACTACCCGGCGATGATCCACCGCGCCGAAGCGCTGATGCGCGAATTGAAAGTGCCGGACATGAACGTCTCGCTGCCGGTTTCTCAATACGGCGGCGGTTACCAGCAACTGGTGGAAATCGCCAAAGCCCTGAACAAACAGGCGCGCCTGCTGATCCTCGACGAGCCTTCATCGGCCCTGAGCCGTTCGGAAATCGAGGTGTTACTGGACATCATCCGCGACCTCAAGGCCAAGGGTGTCGCTTGCGTGTACATCTCGCACAAGCTCGATGAAGTGGCCGCCGTGTGCGACACCATTGCGGTGATCCGTGACGGCAAACACATCGCCACCACCGCCATGGCCGACATGGACATTGCGCAGATCATCACGCAAATGGTCGGCCGCGAAATGAGCAACCTCTACCCGTCCGAGCCGCACGAGATTGGCGAAGTGATTTTCGAAGCGCGGCATATCACCTGCTACGACGTCGACAACCCCAAGCGCAAACGGGTCGACGATGTGTCGTTCGTGCTCAAACGCGGAGAAATCCTCGGCATCGCCGGGCTGGTCGGGGCCGGCCGCACCGAACTGGTCACGGCTTTGTACGGCGCGTATCCCGGCCGCCATGAGGGCGAAGTCTGGCTCGACGGCCAGCCGATCGACACCGCCACACCGTTGAAATCGATCCGCGCCGGCCTGTGCCTGGTGCCCGAAGACCGCAAGCGCCAGGGCATCATCCCTGACCTCGGCGTCGGCCAGAACATCACCCTCGCCGTGCTCGACAGTTATTCGAAACTCAGCCGCATCGATGCCGAGGCCGAGCTGGGCAGCATCGACCGGGAAATCTCGCGCCTGCACCTGAAGACCGCCAGCCCGTTTCTGCCGATTACCAGCCTGTCCGGTGGCAACCAGCAAAAAGCCGTGCTGGCGAAAATGCTCCTGGCCAAGCCGCGGGTGCTGATTCTCGATGAGCCGACCCGCGGCGTCGACGTCGGAGCCAAATACGAGATCTACAAATTGATGGGCGCACTGGCGGCCGCCGGAGTGTCGATCATCATGGTTTCGTCGGAACTGGCCGAAGTGCTCGGCGTGTCCGACCGCGTACTGGTGATCGGCGAAGGCCAGTTGCGCGGTGACTTCGCCAATCAGGATCTGACCCAGGAACAGGTGCTCGCCGCCGCGCTCAGCCAGCCCGGCAGCCATAACAATAATGATCGGAAATCCGCGTAAATGAATCAGGTCAAACAGCTGTTCACCCGCTACAAAATGCTCGCGCTGGTGTTCGCCGTGGTGCTGATCTGGCTGTTCTTCAGCTGGCAGACCGAGGGCGGCTTTCTCACCCCGCGCAACCTTTCCAACCTGCTGCGGCAAATGTCGATCACCGGGATTCTCGCCTGCGGCATGGTGCTGGTCATCATCAGTGGCGAGATCGATCTGTCGGTCGGCTCGTTGCTCGGCCTGCTCGGCGGTCTCGCGGCGATACTTGATGTGGTCTATCACATCCCGCTGCTGGCCAACCTCAGTCTGGTGGCCCTGTGCGGGCTGATGATCGGCCTCGGCAACGGCTACATGACGGCGTACCTGCGCATTCCTTCATTCATCGTCGGGCTGGGCGGCATGCTGGCGTTTCGCGGGATCTTGCTGGGGATTACCGGCGGCACCACCATCGCCCCGGTGTCGCCGGAACTGGTTTACATCGGTCAGGGTTATCTGCCCCACGCCATGGGCACCGGGCTCGGTATTGTGCTGTTCGCGCTGACCGTATTCCTCACCTGGAAACAGCGGCGCAACCGCGCCCTGCACGGCCTCACCGCGCATTCACTGGTGCGTGACGTGATCCGCGTGCTGGTGATCGGCGCGGTGCTGGCCGGTTTCGTGCAGACGCTCAACAGCTATGACGGCATTCCCGTGCCGGTCCTGCTGCTGCTGACCCTGCTCGGGGTGTTCAGTTACGTCACCAGCCAGACCGTGTTTGGCCGCCGCGTGTATGCGGTGGGCAGCAACATGGAAGCGACGCGCCTGTCGGGTATCAACGTGCAAGCGGTCAAGCTGTGGATTTTCGGGATCATGGGCGTAATGTGCGCCCTCGCTGGCCTCGTCAACACTGCGCGCCTCGCCGCCGGCTCACCCTCGGCTGGCAGCATGGGCGAACTCGACGCCATCGCCGCCTGCTTCATCGGTGGCACCTCCATGCGCGGCGGCTCCGGCACGGTGTACGGCGCCCTGCTCGGCGCGCTGGTGATCACCAGCCTCGACAACGGCATGTCGATGCTCGATGTCGACAGTTACTGGCAGATGATCGTCAAGGGCAGCATTCTGGTGCTGGCGGTGTGGGTGGATGTGAGTACGCGCACGGGGCGGCGTTGAGGTTTCGGATTTATCATTGATACTGGCAGGGAAGCCCCTCACCCTAGCCCTCTCCCGAGGGAGAGGGAACGGCGCGTACAACCCTCACAAATGCCGCAACCGATCCCCCTGCCCCGGCGAACTCGCCGCCGCGTCTGCCCCGGCGTGCATCGCCCGTTCCAGCTCACGCGCATCATGGCTGCAATAGATCTTCACCGCCGCGCGCGCATCGGCGGCCAGTTCGCGCAGGCGTTGCTGATTGTGTAAACGTGCGTGGCGGTCGCTGTCCATCATGAATTGGTACAGGCGCATGCCCGGTGGGCAGCGGCGTTTCGGCAGGTGGATTTCATCGTGGTGGAAATACGCATCGCCGGCGTGCAGTTGCCAACCGTCGGCGGTGCGCAGGGCAATGCCGGCGTGGCCGAGGGTGTGGCCGCTGAGCGGCACCAGCAGGATGTCTTCTTCCTCGGCGCCGAGCACGGCGCGCACCGAATCGAATCCGAACCAGGTGTCGCCCTGCGGCGCGTACAGCTCCCAGCCTTCGACGTCGCGCCATTGCGCCGGGACAAAGCGCCGCCGTTCGATCCAGTCATTCGCCGAACGGGCATGCTGCAGTTCCTGCTGCATGACGTGCACCCGTGCCCGTGGAAAATCCTGCAAGGCACCGGCATGGTCAAAATCCAGGTGGGTCAGGAGGATATGGCGTACGTCATTGGCGTCGAAGCCCAGCCGGCGGATCTGCTCAAGCGCGGTGAAGCGGTGCTCGAGACGGATATTGTTCAGCGTGCGGAAAAAGCGGCTCAGGCGCTGCGGATGCTGGACGTCCTGCTGACCGAAACCGGTGTCGACCAGAATCAGGCCGTTGCTCGCAGTTTCAATCAGCAGGCAGTGACACACCACCGACGCTGTCAGGCCGCGACTGTAGCCATCGAACAAAGCGCCGCCCAACGGGCACATACAGCCGCAATTCAAATGATGCACACGCATGTTTTACCTCCCTCGCGCCGGGCGCGCTGCCGAACCGTTATGCGAGGTTGACCCGGCCTGAGCGACCACTGCTCGAATGAATCGACGTATGGCACGGCGGGCGTTGCGCTTGGGCAATTGAAGGGAACAACCGCCCGTCTTCAGCGTCATCACTGAAAGCGCCGGGCGTTTATCCGCCGCGTCAGCACCACTCAAACCATCACCCAGCCCCGCATTAAAAGGATGACCACCATGTTCGATAAGCCTCGCTACATCGTCAGCTTCATCCTCGACAACCAGCCGCAGAGCCGCACTCTGCAAGAGGATCTCGACGGCCTCGATCCGCAGCAGGCGGAAGCCGTACTCAGGCAGACATTCCCCGAACTCAAGGACGCACGTCTGAGTGATGTGCAGGTGCAGAAAAGGACCAAGCCTGACGAAGGCGACAACGTTCCCGGGCACTACCAGCAGCCGTGAATCAACGCGCGGCGCTGGCTCCTCCCGGCGGACTAGAACTTCGGCACATCGCCCGTGGCTTCGGCCAGCGTCGCCAGGGCCTCTTCCATGCTGGCGATGTTGTCTTGCAGCTTCTCGAAGACCAGATCGAACGCGCCGTCGACGTCCATCGTCTGCTGCCCGCGCAGCGTGGCACTGCCCTCCTCGATGTCACGCAGCGCGTTCACGCTCTCGCGCAGGCTGAGTAATTGCTCGAAAATGCTTGCGACCTGGGCTTTGCTGTCAACGCTCATGCTTGCCATCCGGACCTCGTTATCATTCAACCGAACGCAAGTTCGTCAGCAACCCGCGCAACGTGTCCTTGTGGCTTTCGAGACCTTCGCTGGTCAGTTCGTATTCCTTCAACGCAGTGGTGCGGCCGTGGTCCTTGCTGCTCTGAATCAGCCGCCCGAGCAGCAACTGCTTTTCATGCAAGGCGCGAATCGCTACCCACAGCGCTTCTTCGACGGTTTCATTTTGCGCTTCGAACAAGGCGCGGCTGGTGTAGGCGTGGCCGGTGTGGCAGCGATAACGCGGCGGCGTTTCGCCGACTTCCCACAGCGCGCCGCCACACTCCGGGCAGGACATCCCGGCGACCTTACCGACCGCATCCAGCGCATAAGCGCCGCCGCGACTGAGGTTTTCGGTGAGGTCGTTCTCCGTTGCGAAAGGCTCGATGCGTGGCGGCGGCTCAGACGAATGAGCGCCGTCCGCACGTTGCCGAACCGCCTCGACCAACGCCGTGCCCAGCGTGTTCAGCGGCAGGCACACATCCACTTGCACATGCCGCAGCGCATTGCGTGGCATCGACGGCGCTTCGGCGGTGTCGGGGTCCTGCACGAACACCTGACCACCATAAGCTTTGATCGCTTGCAGCCCGACCACGCCGTCATCGAGTTCGCCGGTAAGCAGCACGCCAATGGCTCTGTCACCGTAACTGGTCGCCGCCGAGCGAAACATCGGGTCGATGGCCGGGCGCGCATGGTTTTCCTTGGCGCTGCGCACCAGTTGCAGTGTGTCGCGCTTGATCAGCAAGTGCTTGTCCGGCGGTGCAATGTACACGCAGCCATTGGCCGGCTGGGCGCCGTTTGCGGCGAAACCAATATCGAGCGACAAGGTGTGTGTCAGCAGGCTCGGCAGCAGGCTCGGCTGATCGCCGATGTGCATGGTGATGAACACCGCCGCTGGCAAATCCCGTGGAAACTGCTCCAGCAGTACGCGCAATGCGGCTAGCCCACCGCTGGAAACGCCAATGACGATGATCTGTTCGACCGGCTTGTGTTGATTCATGGTTTACGTCCTTACTGCCGGATCGAAAGCGCCGATTTGCCCTCTGACCGCGCTGGCAGGCTGTTGCGGCGCACTGTGCGCCTGATAAAAAATGATCGTTGTGTCTGTTGTGATCGGTCGAAACGATCGAAGGTTCGAAGAAATCTTCACGCACTGGCCGAGGCGCTTGCGATTGAATTTTTAACGCCCATGCCTTCCTAAACGTTGAGCGCCCCGCAACGGGGCGCACGACAAAGAGGACTGAAAGCGATGCCGAAAACCCGCGAACAGTCCGCCGATGGCAAGACCACGACCAATACCGAAGCGCTGCTCAAGCGCCTGTTGATGGCGCGCGGTCCCGGCGGTCAGGAAGACGAGGTACGGAGCATTTGTCAGGAACATTTGCAGCGTCATTGCGATGAAACCTGGACCGACCCGGCCGGCAATGTCATCGGTTTGATCAAGGGCCGGAACCCCGCTGCCGGTGCTGTACGCGTCATGGGCCACATGGATGAAATCGCCATGGTGGTCAAACGCGTCGAACCGGACGGCACCCTGCGCGTAGTGGCGCTGGGCGGTGCCAATCCGGTGAACTTCGGCGTATGCCCGGTCGACATTCTCGGCGACGAGCAAATCCTGCCCGGCGTGCTGTCATTCGGCTCGATGCACGCGACCACCGGCTCGCCGCAAGGCCAGGACGTGCTCAGCGGCGCCGTGCAATGGAAAGACGTGCACGTCATCACCCGCCAGGATCCGCAGGCCTTGCAACGCCTGGGCGTGCGTCCCGGCACGCGGGTGGTGCTCAGTCAGCACTGGCGCACGCCGTTTCGCGTCAACGATGCGATTGCCGCGCACTTCCTCGATGACCGCGCGCCAGTCGTGGCCATGCTGCAAGCCGTCGAGCAGTTGCAACACTGGCGCGGCGAGTTGCCCTGTGACGCCTACTTCGTCTTCACCACTCTCGAAGAAGAAAGCAACGCCGGCGCGATGTACGCCGCCGCGCATTTGCCCGGGGAAACGACCATTGCCGTCGAGGTCGGTCCGGTGATGAGCGAATACGCGACACAGTTGAAGGTCGATCCGATCGTCAATACCGGCGACCAGAAGGGTTATTACTCAAGACATGTGGTGACCGCGCTGGCCACTGCCGCCAAGGATTGCGGCTTTGATCCGCAATTTGCCTTGCTAGTGGATTTTGCTTCCGATGCCAGTGCGGTGATGAGTTCAGGCATCAGCGCCCACGCGGGATGCCTGGCGATACCGACCGAAAACACGCATGGCTACGAGCTGGTGGTGGATGGCGCAATCGAAGCGTGCGCCGCCACGCTGGTGCAATACCTGAAAAACCTGGCGAGCGACGACGTGGGGTGAACCGGCGCATCTGTGAGGCGCCGGTTCGGCGATTCACCTGAACCGCAGGGTGCGCTGGGACGTGAGCACGTGCTCCAACTGCGGCTCGACCACCGCGCGGTGCACGGCCAGCACCCGCGCCTGTTCCCATTCCAGGTCGGGGCTTAACCATGCCAGCGCATCCTGCGCCGCGAACGCCAGCAACCGCTGGCGTTTCATCTCGACATCTTCATGAGTCACCAATGCCAGCCCTTCACACCCGTTGGAGGCGCCGCCTCCTTGTGCAAGCGCCGCAAGGAACATGGGGGCCGGCTGGCGCGACGTGGTGTAGGCCAGATTGCGTGAATGCACGGTCATGCCGGTATCCAGAGGCTCGTACCAACCCTCGACGGCGACGAGCATGCGCCCGTCACGCTTGACCCGGTTGAAGACTTTCGAACGCATCACCAGGTGCAGCGGCAAATGCGTCAGCGGCGCCAACGTGCCGCTCGACCAGAACGGTGACCAGCCCCAGCGCACCGGCAGACATTCCAGTGTGGTGCCGCGATGGCGAATGCCGGTGAGTTGCATGCCGGGTTTGATCAGTTCGCCTTTGGCGCTCGTCCCGTTGTCGCTCGCGTCGGTGCTTTTTGTCGAAACGCCCAATACTTCAATTTGTGAAATCTCCCCTTCGAGAAAGCACGACGCCAGTTTCTGCGGGGCGGCGTGCTGAACAATGTACTCACACATGCTGAAACTCCTGACAATCGCTCCGATTGCGCAAGCAGGGCCACGCGGTCATATCGCCATGTCCTCATCCCAGGTCACGGGTTTCGAGGCCCGCCATTGCACGTCGGTTACGCCGAACCGCTCCGCCATCGGTTTGGAAAAACGCTTCAAGGGAGGCCTTCCGGGCTTGGGGATCGGGGTCAACCCCGCGTCACAACTGGCCCACTGCCAGGCTTCCGCGTTGTTCATCAGTTTTGTCCTGATAATGAACGACTTGGGCTTGCCGTGGAGTCGGTAGTTGATCACATACAATTCTGCTTGGCTCATGAGGCTCTCCTGTTGTTACTAAACAGGGATGTTTCACGCGCCGAGAAATTCATAGAATTTTTGCGGATTGCGATATACGTTTCGCGGCCTTAAAAAATACCGATACAGCCAAGTCAAAGCTGTACAAGACAACCTTATTATTTTTTTAACAGCATGCGAACGACAACTAACTCTGAAGATTAGCTGGAGCTTCCTGAGATAACGTGCGTACACAAACGCGACACCACGCACGCGCCGTCGAATTAACTTGCCCATTTCAATTTGAGCCCCGCCTGAAGCGGATAACACTGGATTAATGGTACGTCAGTGCAATAACAACTTCGACAAACGAAGCGTTTTTCAGCCGTTTTGCTGTACAAAAATAATCACGCCTGTGCCAAGGTTGGATGGACCTATCGGGTCGGAACAGGAGTGACGGTGATGGATAACGACGACCAGCAGCAGACTTGTACAAGATGCAACAGGCCGTACAAAGCCGCATCACAAACGGAACGCTACAAGGCAAGCGTCGGCCATGCCGGGCTTTGCAAGCGCTGCATCAAGGATCAGCAAGAACAAGCCATCGATGAAGGCCTGGCGCTTTGCGCGGCGAAAATGATGTTGATTGACCAGCAGTTCAAGCATCCGCCGAAGCGGTGATTCATTCCTGGCCACAGCCTCTGTCTGTTAAGCGCATTTAACTTGCATCGACTTTTAGCGAAACGCTATACAGCTCAGAAAAGTGGCGAATTGATATTAATTTTCCGGCCAGACGAATACCGATTTGAAAGTGATGACCGTTAATCGGAAGTCCCTGAAGAAAAACCGAAACATCTTCAGCCCTGGAAATCTCAATAGCAGATCTGCCAAAAGCGGGTCGCTCACGAGTACCCTCCTTAATTGCCCGTACCCTGTACGGGCTTTTTTCTCGTGTTCGTTACATGTTGTTTTTGTTCAAAGTCCGAAACCCTCAATACTGACCATTATTAACATTCCCTGCGCTAAAGCCCAGCGGTACGTTGTTCGGCATAGAGGCGGCACGCCTCGCCAAAGGCGTGAAATATCTTCAGATATTCCGGATGCGACATTACCTGCCACTCAGGATGCCACTGCACGCCCAAAGCAAATCCCTTGCTGCCTTCGACCGACAGCGCCTCGATCAAGCCATCCTCCGCCACCGCCTCAACACGCAAACCCTCAGCCACCCGCGCAATGCCCTGAGCGTGCACCGAATTGACCTTGATCACCCCCTCAAGCCCAAGCCTCGCCAAAACGCCACCCGGTTGCACCGTCACGTCGTGGGTCTTGGCGTACTGCTCTTCGATGGATTCATCACTGGGCGGTTCATGCTCAGGGCCAGGCTCATCGAGCTGCTGATGCAACGTTCCCCCGAAGGCCACATTGAGCTCCTGCAACCCGCGACACAAACCGAGCACCGGCAACCCGGCAGCAATCGCCACCCGCAACAACGGCAGCGTCAGATGATCACGCGCCGGATCATGCTCAGTCCCCGGCGGACTCGGCGGCCCGCCGTAATGAAACGGCTCGATATTCGACGGCGCACCGGTGAACAGCAAACCATCAACACTGGCGACAATCTGCTCAGGATCAAGCAGATCAGGAAACATCGGCAAAATCAGCGGCAACCCACCGGCCGCACTGGCCACCGCACGCGAATTCTTGTCGTCATTCATCTGCACCGCATGCGGACCGATCTTCCAGCAACTGGCCGTGACCGCAATGACAGGTAATCGAGACATACACTCCCCCGGAATTGGTTGTTGGCGTTTTGCCTGGAATTTTTGAGCTCGGGGTTGGGGTGGGCGTTCAGTTGGTTTTATGGGCGCGGTCAATCTGGGTTGCCTGCCTGAAAATCAAAAGATCAAGATCAAAAGCCCCTCACCCTAGCCCTCTCCCTGTATGTACCGGGGACATGGTGGACACATGTTCGGAGACATGGTGGACGGTTTTAAATCTTCTTACCTGCCGTCACGATCTGCAAGTTCAAGTCGATTTGAGCGACACGATGTCTACTCCAGTAGACATCGTGGATGCCGTCCTCCGTCGTCTCCCTGATCGCTATGCACCTGCCATAAAAAGCCTTTCCGATCTTGTATTCCCGATTCCTCCAGAAGATTTCGCCTCCCACCTGTACCTTCCTGACCACATCCGCGTCGTTGTACTCCGGTTCCGCCGGTCGCTCCTGATATTCCCGTGGGCTGCTACTGTAACGAGCCGCCGGCACCGCCATGCCCAGCGCCTGATGAGGACGTTTCTGGTTGTAGATGTCGCGCCAGGTATCAAACGCCCGTTGTGCGTCGTCGAGATCGGTGAAAACCCGGCCTTGCAGGACTTCATTTTTCAGGCTGCGGTGGAAGCGCTCCAGTTTTCCCTGAGTCTGCGGATGATAAGGCCGGGAGTGACCGACCTTAATGCCCTGGCTCATCAGCCAGACTTCCAGCGCGGTATAAACGCCAGTCTGATCGCCCCACGGCGAGCCGTTGTCCATCGTCATGCGCAACGGCAGGCCGTAGCGTCGAAACGCCCGGATTAGATGGTCTTGTACAGTTTGGCGCTGCTCATTGGCACATGCGGCAATGCACAGCGAAAAGCGTGAGTGGTCGTCCAGTATTGTGAATGGATGGCAGCGTCCGTGGCTCAGACTGAAATGTCCCTTGAAGTCGATCTGCCATAGATCGTTAGGCGCTTCGTGCTCAAAGCGGATAAATGGTTTGATCTCGGTAGCCTTTGGATCAACTCGCGAATGACGCTGCAAAACCGCATGCACAGTGCTGACAGAGGGCATCACAGCGCCTTCATCTTCCAGCACGCGCTTGAGCTTGCGGGCACCCCAGGCCTCGTATCGCTGACTCATGGTCAGAATCTGCTGCTCAACCTCATCAGCACAACGTTTCGGTGATGTTTTCGGTCGACGGGACTGATCGTGCAACCCCTCTACACCTGATATTTCAAACCTGTTGAGCCATTTGTAGGCAGTACTTGGGCTGATATTGAATCGACGGCAAAGCTGCCGAACATTCGCCCCTTCTTGCCGAGCCAAATGCACAAACTCTGTACGAAGTTGCATGGTGGATGCCTCTTGCCAGGACACAGGTCATCTCCTTGATGATGAGCAATGTGCCTATTAAAAAGTGTCCACCATGTCTCCGAACACCTGTCCACCATGTGTCCGGTACATACACTCCC
>Ga0308159_1000497_pt1 | contig 88791 bp, 66 predicted proteins | sample PhyCR1_FD_201040 | JGI IMG/M metagenome (GOLD analysis project Ga0308159, IMG submission 201040) | Phyllosphere microbial communities from UC Gill Tract Community Farm, Albany, California, United States - DLSLC.R1 | ecosystem: Host-associated > Plants > Phyllosphere > Unclassified | place: USA...
ACGAGAACAGCCCCTCGCTCCGTTCATCACCGCCGCGCATCCCGATCCCTTCAACATCCCTCTACGGGATCCTGGAATCAGCAATGCCACATCAAGGCAAGCGCCTTTTTCCGCAGCCTGTTAAAAGCGCACTGATCATCGGCATCGCGGGCGCGACCGCACTCGGACTAATCGCCGCGACCACCGTACCCACGCAAATCAGCTCAGTCGAGGACTCCTGGCGCGACCGTTATGGCTGGAAGGGCGATGTCACTTACGATGGCGGCTCGCAGGAGATCGAGAGCTATGCCCTCGCTGACAACGTGACGCCGACGTGGCTTTTCAATTCTGCATCGCTGCCGACCGGCTCCGTGCAGGACGATCGCGATATCTCGTACAATGACTATGCGCTGCCGTCGGATCGCTATGACTATGTCGAATACCCCGTCGATGAGTTGGCCGGGCCTATGACCGCCAGCTACAATGCCGAACCGCTGGCGCTGGAGGATGCGGCCGAGACCGCTGCCCGATCGGCAGAACAGGCGACGCGGGAGGTGCGAATGGCAGAAGCAGCGCCTGCGGATGCGCAGCTTCCTGAGCCAGCGCCCAATTCGGGGGCGGGTGAGCGTCCGGTCGAGGTGTTGGGAACCCTGCAGCCCTGAGAATGCGGCCAGCCGTTCAGGCAGGGCGCAAGGCTGACCTGCACGATCGGCGTCGCGTGCCATTTCAGTTAGCTCCGGCGTTGGAGGCGATGGGTCATACTCATATCGTTCGCATTCAAGGTGCCCTAATCCGAGTTAGCGGCTTGCACTCATTCGCGCCCCTGAGCCGTTAAGCCACCAATTCTCTTCCGGGGTGCGGACACTCCGCTTTCCCGCTGGGAAGCAATACGTAATTCATTGAGCGTCGGTTTTGGGAAAGGCAGTTCCCCATTCGACTTTTGTCGAAATTTCATTCATGAGCGACGCAGCTATCTGGATCTTAGGCGGAGCATAGGACCCTTCACTTTGTAGGCTAGCGCCTCAAGGATGATGCCGTTGTTGTTCGCGGTGAAAGTGCCGATACGTCCACCCGCCTCCAGGACACCCTCATAGACGCCGCGGTCGGGGTCGAATTCGCGGGAGACCGCTGCGAACAAACTATCAGTGTAAGCCGTCGGCCATAGCACCCAAAGACCTATCGCGGCCTTGAGGGCCACGGCACTCCCACTCGGAAAAGGATCGCCGCCGGCACTGATAGTCGCCTATGTCTTGCCGTCGGCGAAGACCGTATCGTAGACGAAGTGCGGAGCCACCGCGAGTTGATGTTCTGTACGCGCGGTCAGGATTCCTGTGCGCTCGGCACGTTTCTCCTGCGCCAGATAGATGTGCCAGGCCTGCGCCGCAGCCCAGCCGTCGGTGAATTCGAAGGCATCGCTCGTCGCATCGTCGGCGCGATCCCATCCGAACTCTATGCCGTCGAGCATCGCGCTTTCCGTCACGACGTGGTTGCTGCCGCCTATGTTCATCGCATCGCGTTTGTCATGCGCGATCGCAACGTCCTCGATCGTGGTCAAGGCATAAGGCGCGGGCACCTCGGCGACAGCCGCCGGATGCCCCCACAGCGCGAAGCCCTTGGCCGCATACTCCTCGTAGCCTTGTTGCGGACCAGACCTTCGTCACGGATCTTGACCCGGATCGCGTCGAAGAAAACCAGCGGATAGGCCGGATCGAGCGGTCGGGCCTGCCAGGCGGCGACCTCTTCGAGCACGGCGTCGGTCACCGTCGAGATCAGGTCCGGCGAGACGTCGATACCGTACAGATCGCGCAAGTGCCCGACGATCTCCCGTGTGCTCATGCCGCGCGCATACATCGAGACGATCTTGTCGTCGAAGCCCGGAAACCGGCGCTGATACTTGGCGATCAGTTGCGGATCAAAGCTGGCCTGACGATCGCGCGGCACCTCGATCTCGATCTTGCTGGTGTCCGTCACCACCGTCTTGCGGCCATAGCCATTGCGGCTGTTCCCGACCTGCGAGGCATCGCCAAGGTGGTAATCCATCTCGGCGTTGAGCGCCCGTTCGGCCAGCGCCTTCTTCAATGAATCCAGCAGGCCGCCCTGCTGGAGCGCACTGGCGGCATCGCTGCCGGCCAAGAGTTGATCGAGTAAATCAGCCGGGATCGCCGGCTCCTTGCGTCGAGGCATACAGGGTCTCCTTCTTACCCATTATGCCCGCTCACACACGGAATTCCTGACAGTCCCCGTGGAATGTCAGCTATCCTAAAATTGTTGCTCCGAAGCCGACCGTCGCGAATGTCGAAGGGTTTCGGGCGCCGTCAGGCGTACGTAAACCCGGACATGTACGACCCGCGGATGGTTCAGAGATGAGCTATGGGGGTTTCAGCTTCGGCGCGGTCTGGAGCCTTCCGGGCATCGTTGTCGGCTCGGGTATTGGGCCGCCATTGATGCAAGGCGATCGTGATCGGTGACGTTCCTGAGGGACTTTTATTCGGCGCCAGGCGACTCTTCTCGCGGCAAGTGGCGGTGGGCGCGAGTGCGCTCGTGTCCCGCAACTCAGGTTTTGCGGGAGGGATGGCAGTCGAGCCATGCCGGGTCATGACACGGTTTCCCGGATCGGTAGAAGCTTTCCCGGTGGCGCGCGCGGTTGCCGCCAGCGTTCAAAGGTCTCGATAATAATCATGCGACCGCCGCAACACGGGCATGGTGGGCGCAGGTCCGCCGGTTCTTGCTCACTGAGATCTTCAGGCTCGGGCGCAACGTTGAGCAGATCGCGAGCAAGGTCCAGGTTGGCCTTTCGGTATGCGCCAGCAAGCATGCCGTAGTGCCGGATGCGGTGGAAGCCGCGCGGTAGGACATGGGTCAGGAAGCGCCGGATGAACTCGTCGACCGGGAGGGCCATGACGCGCTGGCGATCGGCTCCATCGCGGCGGTAATCCTTGTAGCGCAAGGTGACGTTGGCGCCATCGAAGGCCAGTATCCGCCGGTTCGATATGGCAACCCGGTGCGTATAGCGCGACAGATAGGCCAAGACGGCCTCGGGTCCTGCGAACGGCGGCTTGGCGTAGACCACCCAGCGCTTCTTGCGGACCGGAGCGATATGACGCTGGAACGCCCGGCGATCGCTCAGCGGCAGGAGCGTTCCGAAGAAGGCCAGCTTGCCGCTGTCGTGGAGCTGGGTCAGCCGGGTAAGGAACAGCCGGCGGAACAGCTTGCCCAGAACCCGAACTGGCAGAAGGAAGGCGGGACGCGAGGATATCCAGCGCGTCCCGTCTGAGGCCAGGCCTCCACCCGGCACGACCATGTGAACATGCGGGTGGTGCGTCATGGACGAACCCCACGTGTGCAACACCGCGGTGCTGCCGATGCGCGCGCCGAGATGTTTGGGATCGGCCGCGATCGTCAACATGGTTTCGGACGCAGTGCGGAACAGCAGGTCGTAGAGCAGCGCCTTGTTGTGGAAGGCGATCTCGGCGATCTGCGCTGGTAGCGTGAAGACGACGTGGAAGTAGCCCACTGGCAGCAGATCGGCCTCGCGTTCCGCCAGCCAGGTGCGCGCTGCCGCACCCTGGCACTTGGGGCAGTGCCGGTTGCGGCAACTGTTGTAGGCGATGCGCCAGTGCCCGCAGTCCTCGCAGGTCTCGACATGACCGCCCAAGGCAGCGGTGCGGCAGTTCTCGATCGCGGTCATCACCTTGAGCTGTGTCAGGCTCAGATGGCCGATGTGGGCCGCCCGATAGGCCGGCCCAGCAGCGCGGAAGATGTCGGCGACCTCATGGTCTGTGCGCACGCCTCAGCCGTCTGGCGATGCCTGAGGTCGAGGGGCCGGAAGCACGGCCAGCTTGTCGAGTGGACTGACGACGTTTCTCAAGGTGCGGGTGGCCACCTGGGTATAGAGCGCCGTGGTGTTCAACTTGGCGTGTCCGAGCAACGCCTGGATAATGCGGATATCGATGCCGTCTTCAAGCAGGTGGGTGGCAAAGCTATGCCGCAGGGTATGCGGCCCGACCCGCTTCGTGATGCCGGCAGCACGTGCTGCCTCGGCCGCGATACGATGTATCTGGCGATAACATATGGGCTTGAGGTAATGCTGTCCCGGGAACAGCCAGCCATCGCGGTGCATGACGCCCTGGTCCCGTCCTTCCTTCCACCACGCGCGCAGGAGATACAGCAGGTCCTTCGGGAGCATGGCATTGCGATGCCCGCCGCCTTTGCCGCATTCCACCCGGAGCAGCATGCGCTCGCCATCAACATCCCTGACCCTGAGCTTGGATACCTCTGACGCGCGCAGGCCTGCGCCATACGCGACGGACAGGATTGCCTGATGCTTGAGGCTGGTCGTCGCCCCCAACATCCGCGTCACTTCTTCGCGGCTGAGCACCGTGGGCAAGGATCGGGGATGCTTTACCCGGTAGAGCTTGCGGGTCAGGTCCGGACGATCAATCGTATGCGTGTAGAAGAAGCGCAGCGCCGATACGATGCTGTTCAACGTTGGCCCACCAAGCCCTGCCTCCCGCTGATCCAGCTGAAACTGGCGCAGATCTTCTCCGCTGGCCGTGTCGGGAGGACGGCCCAGCCATGTAGCGAACCGCTCTACGTCTCGCAGGTAGTTGCGCTGCGTGGCACGCGACAGGTGGCGCAGGTCCATATCTTCGACCATGCGCTCGCGCAGGGTCCGGGGCGGCGTCATCACGGTAATGTTCATTGTTCGACTCCTCAGTTGAAGGAGCCGATAGAGTCTGCCTGCGCTCGCCTGCGCTCAAGTCAGGCGCATCGCAGGCGTGGCCCGCACGACATCAAGGTCATAGGCCAATCCCGCGCAGCGGGTTCGTACATGTCCCAATTTCCGCCTATTGATGTCGATCTATCCCGGCCGTTTAGCCACTGATTTTTGATCCCGAGAAGCGAACGGTCGGCTTTCTCTACCGTTATGATCGTAAGCCTCCGATAATCTTGGCGCGGCTCAGATCAGCGCTCGGCCGTGCGAGTCGGGAACACCGGCCCCCACACGGCCATTCGCGTGGGATCGAACGGTCGCTGGAGCGAACAGATTTCGTCGTAGGAACCGCTCAGCCATACATCGACATTCGAGGCTTCAAGGATCGTCACCATCGCCTTGGGATGGATCGGCTCGACGAGCGAATTGGCATCACACGTCACCATGGCGAAGGCGTTGCCGCCCTCGGTTGGCTTCCAGAACCCGGCGACCGCGAATACCGGCTGGTCGATCACCGAAAACCACATCTCGCCCTTCAATGGCGGCTTGCCGTCGCCGAGATCATGCTTGTCCGGCGTGAACTCGCAGAACTCGGTGAGCGGCACCACACATCGGTTCTCCGGACGCTCGGCGAGCCGCCGCCATTGCGGCATCGCCAGGTTACGCACGTTGGTCATTGGCCAGGCCGCCTTGCCGCCCAGGACATCCCAGGTCATGACATCCCAGTCTCGCACACCGCCTTGTTCGCGTATAACGTAGGACCGGCTTTTGGGTCGCAGTTCCTGGGGATCGAAGCGATTGTCGCGTGGGCGCTCGCTGAAAAGTTCGGCGATCGACCCCCAGATCGTCTCGATCTCACCTTGCAGGCGGGCGCGGTTGCACATAAGCTTGTTCCCGATAAATCGATGCACATCTCTACGGTGTGGATGCCTTCATTGCCATCGCGACGGGCGCATGACCTGTGGCGGTGCCCTGCACCGCGGCGTGTCCTCATAAATCTCGATCAGCGAACCGGTACCGCTGAGGTTCATTAAGCACTTCCAGCCAAGCCGAGGCGAACTCCCCGGCGATGAGAATGGGCAGTGCATGCAATGAGACCTGCGCAATCAGGCCAGAGCGCGCGCCTTTGCTTCAAAGGCCGCAGCGCGGCGCCTGAAACGTTCCGCGAGGCTGCCCCGGGCATTGGCGGCCCTTTCACGCTCTTCATGCGCGCGCTGCCGAAAGTAGGCAGCGTCTATCTGGTCGAACACGATCATCTCTCCTTGCGAACGCCTTTGGCGTTTCGAGCCGAGTCTCTACCAGTGATTCGCGACAAAATCACGACATTCAACCGATAATTGAATTACTTCGCCATGAATTTTCGATGTAACCAATTACATACTTTGATCTCGTCATGAAATCTCAGCGGAAGGATTATAATATTACCTCGCATATGCATTGGCCATGCTGCGAAAGGTGATGGACCACCGCGGCATTTCCATCTCGGCGATACTGTGCTCCCAATCGTATCGAGCACCCCCGCTCATGTGATATCCTGCACGTGGTTCCAGAGGCATTGAGGCCCGCGCGAAGCCTTCGCCGCGCCGTTGCCGGAAGCGCATCGTCGCGGGCTCTCCGAGCGATATGCCGATGATGTGCTCGTAGACCGGGCGATCCCTGTGCCAGCCGATGCCCGCACCTGGATCGTACCGGATCAGCAAGGCCTGGATCAGCAGATCGGGAGCAAGGCCGACAAAATGTGCTGCCCGATCACGAAACGGCTCCAGCCAGTCCGGGATCGGCGGCGCTTCCATGGGCTTGCCCGCCTCGAAGTCATAGCACCACCCGAATGATGTGGTGAACCGTTTGCCGGTCCAGCCCTGAAAGCGGAACGGCTTCAGATCGCTCTCGTCGATCCTGCGGATCAGCATTTGCTCCTCCGATCGATCGATGATGTCCGGCCGCTCGGCGAGACCGGGCAGAACGGGCGTATCGAACAGGTCCAGCATCATGCCGCCTCGCTTTCGCCGAAAATCGGCAACTCGACCCCGGCGGCCAAATCCGCCGCCGGGGCCTCACCGAAATTCGACACCGTCACGCCAACCAGCCGGATCCCCTTTATCGGCGGCAACACCGTGCGTACGAGATCGATGGCGCAGCGCTGGAGGTTCTCCTGGGTCACGATGACGCTGGGCTGACTGCGGCTGCGTGTAATCTGCTGGAAGTCGCCGTACTTGATCTTGACCGTAACGGTCCGCCCGAAGGTTTCGCGCGCCTCGCACCAGCGCCAGACGTCATCGGCCATCCTCAGGATACCGGCCTCGATCTCACCGGGCTCCGTCAGGTCGCGGTCGAACGTCGTTTCCGACCCGCATGACTTGCGCACCCGGTTGGGATTGACCGGGCGATCGTCGACGCCCCGCGCGATCGCGAAGTACCATTCTGCTGAACTGCCGAAGTTCTGCTGCAGGAAGCCCAGCGACTTTGCCCTGAGGTGGGCACCGGTTTCGATACCCAGGCGCTTCATCTTCTCAGCCGTCACCGGCCCCACCCCGTGAAAGCGACTGACCGGCAGCGTCTCCACCCAAGCTTCGCCCATATCCGGGGTGACAGCGAACTGTCCGTTCGGCTTGCGATGGTCGGATGCCAGCTTCGCGAGGAACTTGTTGTATGAGATCCCCGCCGATGCCGTGAGCCCGGTCTCGTCGAGGATGGCCTTGCGGATGGCCTTGGCCGTCCTCCAGGCTGTCTCGATACCGCTCTTGTTCGCTGTCACGTCGAGATAGGCCTCGTCGAGGGAAAGCGGCTGGATTAGGTCGGTGTAGCGCGCAAAGACTTCATGGATCTGGCGCGACACATCCTTGTAGACCTCGAAGCGTGGCGGCACGAAGATCAGTTCCGGACAGCGGCGCAGTGCCGTCACCGAGGGAAGCGCCGATTTCACGCCGAACTTGCGCGCTTCATAGCTGGCAGCTGCGACGACACCTCGGGATGCGCCATGCCCGACGGCTACCGGACGTCCCCGAAGGGATGGATCATCGCGCTGTTCAACGGAGGCGAAGAAGGCATCCATGTCCACGTGAATGATCTTGCGGATGGCTGAGTCGACCATGCGCAGGCAATAGCATGACTGGAACAAATAACGAACATTTTATGTGTGACCAGATGACAGCCGGGCGCGTGCACAGGACTTCTGCGCTTACGCTACCCCGTCTTCCTCATACCTGCCCGCAAGCCGCAATTGACGCACGATCCCATTGAATGCCGCAGTCACACCTTGGGCGCGTCCGATCTCGTTCTCCTGGCGCGCCGCGTCCCAGTACAGTTCAAGCGGCCAACGCTCACGGCAATGAGGAAGCAGACAGCGAAGCGCCAAGCGGACTTCGACCGTATCGACCCGCGCTTCACCGCATCGGGTTACACCGCTGCGCAGGATATGCACCGAAAGCGCAATGACGATGCGCTGATGTTTCGGCAGGCTTGCATCCATATCAGTGGAAATCATGCGACTTGAAGCGCACGACATCCTCCGGATCGCGGCCTTCAGCATGGGGCGGCCAGTAACCGTCATGGGGCCTTGGGCTCCAATCCCCGTTGCCACGGGTAACGTCGCCGCGATCCGGTGCGCCGGCATGGCGCGCCCCGTCCCCCCTGCCCGTCTGGTGCGGGAAGGCCATCTCGCCAACCTTATGCAGCAGATCGCCATGATCGATGATCCGGTCGCAGATGACATGAATCACCTCGCCCTCCTTCTGTACCTGCCCCTTGAGGCCCACCATCGAGGCGGACATCACCGTGCGGCGCTGGGCTTCGAAGCGATCAGGCCAGAGGATCCCGTTGGCGATGCCGGTCTCGTCCTCGATGGTAATGAACAGCACGCCCTTGGCCGAGCCCGGCTTCTGGCGCACCAGGATGATCCCGGCGACCTCGACCTTGCGGCCATCGCGGATGTTCGCAAGGTCGGCGCAGCGCGTGACCCCGCGCCGGGTCAGTTCATCGCGCACGAATGTGAGCGGGTGAGCGCGCAGCGAAAGCTGCAGCGAACGATAATCCTCGATCACTTCCCGCCCATCCGTCAGCGGGCGCAGGGCAACGTCGGGCTCGGTCCCTTCCGCGCTGATCGCTTTTGCTGCACGGTCCGCTGCAGCAAAAAGCGGCAGGGGCGCCTCACCAAGCCCCCTCACCTTCCATAGTCCCTGCCGGCGATCCGCCCCGAACGCGCGGAAGGCATCGGCGTCCGCCAGCTTCTCGATCGCGGCGCGCGGAACGCCGGAGCGGCGCCAGGCATCCTCGACGGACTCGAACGGGATCTCTCCACGCGCGCCGACGATGCTGGCGCCATCGGCATTGGAAAGCCCGCGCACCTGCCGGAAGCCAAGTCGCACGGCATGGTATCGGCCTCGTGTCGGTTCCAGCGAGCAGTCCCAGCGGCTCGCATTGATGCAGACGGGCCGCACCTCCACGCCGTGCTGGCGCGCGTCGCCGACGATCTGGGCCGGGGCATAGAAGCCCATCGGCTGCGCATTCATCAGGGCGGCGCAGAAGACGTCGGGATGATGGTGCTTCATCCAGCTCGAGGCATAGGAAATCTTGGCAAAGCTGGCGGCATGGCTTTCCGGAAAGCCGTAGGAACCGAAGCCTTCCAGTTGCCGGAAGGTGCGCTCGGCGAAGTCGCGCGGATAGCCGCGGCCGACCATGCCCTCGATCAGCTTTTCCGAGAAGTGCGAGACCCCGCCTGTCATCTTGAAGGTCGCCATCGCGCGCCGAAGCTGGTCGGCCTCGACGGCGGTGAAACCCGCGCCGACGATCGCGACCTTCATCGCCTGCTCCTGAAAGAGCGGCACGCCCAGTGTCTTTTCGAGGACCGCGCGCAGTTCGGGCCGTGGATATTCCGGCTTCTCCAGTCCCTCGCGGCGGCGCAGGTAGGGATGGACCATGTCGCCCTGGATCGGGCCGGGGCGTACGATCGCTACCTGGATCACCAGGTCATAGAAACGGCGTGGCTTCATGCGAGGCAGCATCGACATCTGCGCGCGGCTCTCGATCTGGAAAGTGCCGAGCGTGTCGGCCTTCTGGATCATGGCGTAGACCTCGGGATCATCGCTCTGCAGGTCGGCAAGGCCGACTCTCAGACCCTTGCTTTCCTCCAGCATGTTGAAGGCCCGGTTCATGCATCCCAGCATGCCAAGACCCAGCACATCGACCTTCATCATCTTCAGCGCATCAATGTCGTCCTTGTCCCACTCGATGATCTGGCGATCGGCCATTGCGGCGGGCTCGATCGGGACAAGGTCGTCGAGGCGATCGTGCGTCAGGACGAAGCCGCCGGGATGCTGGCTCGACTGGCGCGGCACGCCGATCAGCTGGCGCGCGAGGTCGAGTGTCAGGCGCAGCCGCCGGTCGGACATGTCGAGATTGAGTTCCTCGGCCTGCTTCTCGCCCACGCCTTCGGCTGACCAGCCCCAGACCAGCCCTGCCAGCGACGAGGTCAGGTCCTCGGGCAGACCCATGGCCTTGCCGACATCGCGCACGGCGCCGCGCGCGCGAAAGCGGGTAACGACCGCGGTCAGCGCCGCCCGGTCGCGCCCGTAGGTATCGAAGATCCACTGGATGATCTCCTCGCGCCGCTCGTGCTCGAAATCGACGTCGATGTCGGGCGGCTCGCGCCGCTCGCCCGAGACGAAGCGTTCGAAGAGCAGTTCGTGCTTGATCGGATCGATCGAGGTGACGCCGAGCACGAAGCAGACGCAGGAGTTCGCCGCCGAACCCCGGCCCTGGCACAGGATGCCGCGGCGCCGCGCCTCGGCGACGATGGAATGGACGGTGAGGAAGTAGGGCGCGTAGTTCAGCTCGGCGATGAGCTTCAGTTCATGCGCGATCTGGTCACGGTAGTCCTGCGGCGGATCGCCGCCGAACATGGCGCCCAGCGCCTCGTGCGCCATTGTCTCCAGCGCCTGCTGCGCCGTCAGGCCCTCGATTACCTTCTCCTGCGGGTAGTGGTAGGTAAGATCGCCGAGCGAGAATGTGCAGGCATTCGCGATATCGATGCTGGCTCGCAGGGCATCGGGATAGGCAGCGAAACGGCGCTGCATCTCCTCTGCGGACTTGAGCGCGCGATCGGCGTTGACCTCGCGGCGATAGCCAAGGTCATCGACCCTGCAGTTGTGCCGGATCGCGGTCACCACATCCTGCAGCAGCCGGGCATCGGGCGCATGGTAAAGCACGTCGCCGGTGACGACGGCGCGCACTCCGGCTTCCCTCGCCTGGCGCGCCAGCGCGTCGATCCGCACGGCATCGCCCGGGCGGCGGCGCTGGAACAGCGCCATATGCGCTCGCCTGCCATAGACGAATCGGAGATCGGCGAGCGCCGCAGCATTATCCGCATCCGCCTCGTGCGGCAGGAGAATGGCGATCACGCCCTCGGACCAGGCTTCGAGTTCGGGCCAGTGCAGCAGGCAAGCCCCTTTCCCCGCCCGGCGCTTACCGATAGTGAGGAGGCGCGTGATCCGCGACCACGCCTTCCGGTCAGTCGGGTAAAGGAGCAGCCGGCGACCGCAGGACAGATCGACCCGGGTTCCGGCGATGAGGCGTACCCCGGTGGCCTTCTCCGCCTCCCAGGCGCGGACCACCCCGGCGACACTGCCAAGGTCGGCAATGCCGATGGCGGAATACCCGAGCTTCGCCGCGACCGAGAACAGCTCGTCCGGGCTCGACGCCCCGCGCAGGAACGAGAAGTGCGTGAGCACCTGGAGTTCGACATAGGCGGTCATGCGAACACCCCGTGCATCCACCACGAGAGATCGCCGGTTTCGCCGGCAACGCCGTCGCCGCGGCGGAACACCCAGTAGCGCCCGCCCGCCTTGTCCTCGACGCGGTAGTAGTCGCGCACAGCCCAGACTTCACCGTTGCGCCGCCACCACTCGCCATGGATGCGCTCGGGCCCGTCGCCGGCCACGACCGTGTAGGACCGTCCGCGCCATTCGAAACGACGCGGAGGCTGATCGGGCAGCAGTGCGATGACGCGCGACAAGGCCTCGGGCCGCGCGAACAACCGCACCGGCCGCTGCCACGCCGGCCAGGAGCCGGCTGTCGCGATCGGGCTGGTCGGCCTCACGGCACGTTCGGGCACATGGCTCTCGACCGGCGCAATGCGGAAAACCGCGCCCGGTCCGATCCTGCCTGCCACGACGTCGACCAGGCGCGCCGGATCACGCACCGTACTTTCACCAGCAAGGATCGCCCCCAGATTCTCGGCATCGAGCGGCTCGGTATGCGGTGCCAAAAGTCGGAACTGTTCGAGACCCATGCCGGGATCGATGCGCTCGATCCTGAGCTTCAGGAGGCGCAGCAGGTGCGCCACCTCACGGCTCGGCCGGGAAGTGCCGATCGCCACCACCTGCTCGCCGCCGTCGATCCGTAAGGCGCAAAAGCGCAGTGAGCGCGCGCCCAGGCCTTTGCGCTGCAGCACCTCTGCCAGATCCCTCAGAAGGTCATGCATGACCTGAGCAATCGCTTCGGCCGTGCCGATCGGTTCGAGCAAACGACGCTCGACCGCCGGGGTGACGATATCCTCACGCGGCGTGATCGGCTCGGCCTTGCCGCCGAGCGCCTGATCGAGCCGGTCGATGGTCGCGAGGCCGAGCCTGCGTGCCAGGGGCCCGCGCGCGACGGGCAGCAGGTCGGCGATCGTCTCGAAGCCGAACTTGCGCGCGGCGACGAGAGCGCCGCTTTCGAGGCGCAGCGCCGCGACCGGTAGCGGCGACAGGGCTTTCAGCACGCCGCCCTGTGGGATGATGGCGATGTCCTCGCGCCCATAGCGGGCCAGCGCGTGCGCGGCGCCCGCGGTCTCGGCAATTGCGATGCGCGCGGTGAACCCGGCGCGGCGACAGAAGGACTGCAGCCGCTGGCAGAAACGCTCCTCCCCGCCATGCAGGTGCGCGGCGCCGGTGAGGTCCAGCCAGATGCCGTCAGGCGGCGAGACCGCGGCGATCGGCGACCAGCGGCGGATGCCGAACAGGGCCAGGCGATCAAGCAGCGCCGCGTCCGCTTCGGGCTCGGCATGACGGAAGTCGAGATCGGAGACGAGCGCACGGGCATGGGTTGCCGCCATGCCGACCTGGATACCCAATCCCCTCGCCGCCGAGCAGGCCGCAACGACCTCGTCCCGCCGGCCGACCTTGCCGATGAGTGCCAGCGGAGCAGCCATGACCTGCGGCGCATCGCAGACCTCTTGCGCGACCACTGAAGAGACCGTCCGCTTGAACGGATGCTCTGCCGTCTCGGAGCGCCGTCCCAGCTCTCGCATCGGCGGCCTCGCGTGCAGCGGCAGCGCCGCGATCTCACGCTCGACATCCAGGCGTGTGCGGTCCTCCCCCTGGACGGCCCCCTGCCCTGCTGCGTTCTGCCGCTCGCGTGCCCACCGGGCACCCGGCCGCCATCCGCCGCCGCGAGGGACCGAGCAGGCACCAGGGTTGTCGTCGACGGGAAGCTGGAGTGCGCGCGGCTCAGGCCGCGGCGCGGCGAACCGATCCTGCCGTCTCAGCCGCTCGATGGCCAGGAACGGCAGGAACAGCGAGACGACCCGTCGCATCGCACCCCTCCACAATCAGGGAAAAGCCTTCGCCGCCGCGCTGGCGTGCGAGTTCGACCAGCCAGCGCGGGCGCCCGACTCCCGCGATGCCGAGCAGTTCGGACGGTGCGCTGGCGATCCGCCAGCGCGTCCAGGCCGCGGATGGATCGGCGAGCGGGTCACGATCCCGGCCGCGGTGACGCCGCAGCAGGAGCACCGGGATGTCAGCCTCGGCGGCAGCAAGCTGCAGGCGGCGGGTAGCTACCATCGAGACCTTGCTGGCTTCGGCGACCACGGCGGCCGGCGTTCCATCGCGTACAGCATCCTCGACCACGGCGAGCAATACTGCATCGTCGCGCGGCTGTGCATGAATGACGTCGGCGGAAGCCAGGCCCGCCTGTTCGAGGCCGGGGGCATAGAGGTCATTGCGGCAGCTGACCCACAGGACCGGCGCTGCGGCCAAGCGGGCTTCGCGCGCAGCGATGCCGGCCAGGAAAAGCGTGGCCGCCGCGTCATCGACCAGCGAGCACGTGAGCGCAGCGGCCTCGTGCAGGGCACCTGCGCGCAAACCGCCGGATCCGAGGCGGCCATCCAGAGCATCGATACCAAAAGGCATGGTCCGATGATCAGCCAGCGGGGTCGCCAGCGCGCGGAGGGCATCGATGCCCGGATGCGTAAGCGATGAAACCAAGGACATGGTGATTCTTTGAAAGACTCAGAAATGTTCCTCTTATGTTCTCACCTGGAGGCCGGTACGGTCAACCGGTTTGATGGACGAGCGGATAGCGACATGGGGACAAGCCTGTGCACACGGCGCATACCTGCGGGCTTCGAAAATCCTAAGCCGCCCCTCACTGTTGGTTTGGAAGCGGCATAAAGGAATGCGTATGGGAACAAACCGGATGGGCGAACGATGCAGTTCAAGTTCAAGGTCCGATGACGATGACACTGGGAAATTCCTGCGCGGCGTTCAACGACGAGGAGGTCGCGGAACTTCGCGGCATTGCAAAAAACTACCGCGAGGCGAGCGGGCCGGTGGTGAAGCTGTCGAACATGCTGGGCAACAAGATCGAAAGCGCGCTCAGCAAAGTGCCGGAAGGCTGGCAGGCCGCCGTCGCGCAGGCGACCGACATTGCCCTGCGCACCTCTTACGTTGCTGCCAGCGGAACGCAGGCCGAGCCGGGATCGCGTAGCTACTTCAACACCGTGCTTGCCAAATGCGCGGGAGACCGCTGGCATCAAGTCGCATCGTCGGTCAGCGGCGCCATCGGCGGCGTCGGCGGCCTGACGACGCTGGCGCTGGACCTTGGCGTGACAACCACGCTCATCCTTCGCTCGATCCAGGAGATCGCGCTCGGCTATGGCGAGGACATCGAGGACGAGGCCGTCCGTCTGCAATGCATTGGTGTGTTCGGCTTCGGCGGCCCGCTGAGCGAGGACGACGACGTCGACACCGGCCTTTTCGGCGCGAGGCTGGCGCTGCGCGGCAAGACGCTGGAAGCGATGCTGCGCGTCGTCGTCCCGCGTCTGCTGCCCACCGTCACCGCTGAAGCCGCAGCCAAGTCGGTGCCGCTGGTGAGCGCGGCGGTCGGCGCGGTGCTGAATCCAGCCTTCACTTCGTATTACCAGAAGATGGCACACGTCCACTTCCGCCTGCGCAAGCTGGAGCGCGATCACGATCCTGAAGCCGTTCGCGCCTGTTTCGCGCGCGTCCTGACCGACATTCGCCACCAAACACACAAACCGAAGGGCGAATCCAGATGAAAGCGCCGGCCTCCCGACACGCCTGTATCGTCTGTCCTGGAATTTTCCCGGATGTAAGCTGCGAGACAATCTTTGCCTTACGTCCCAGGGCAGGAAAATCATCGCGCGTTTGAGGCCGCCAACACCTCGACCCACCCCACCGAACGCGAAGCCGCCCGCCTGCAGTGCCAGGCCCGCTTCCACAACCAGCGCGCTGGCGAGATCAACGATCTCGGCAGCCGGACAGCCTATCAGCAGTTTGAAAAGCCGTACTGATAACGATTGACGGCGCCGGTTTCGGCGCCGTCACGATCCGTCACCGCACCAGCGCCGTCTGAGAGCGCAGGCGGCTGATGCGCCCACGCGACGTAAAGCAGCTCCCTCCCCAGCCCGCTTGCGGGCTACGCGGTAGCGCTTGTCAGTCGCGTGCGACCATGAAAGGATTTGATCATCCTCGGCCTCTGGCTGCCAGCGGGAGAAACTCGATGGATGACGCGCTTGAGCCATTACCGCCTTGCACGCAACCGGTCTTTACCGTTTGTCTCGATGGCGACATTCCCTCGTTCATGCCTGCCGCGGCGCCAGCCGTGCAAAAGCGCCCCTCGCTTTCGGAATTGTTCGCCCATCTCATGGCGGCTGCTGGATGCAATGTGATTGCGGCACCTGCCTCAGCCGCTCATCCACCTTCAATCCATGACGGTTTTGGGGCGCTCATGGAGGCAAGCAACCAGTTTCTTGTAGGTCCTGGTATCCCTCTGGCAGAAGCGTTCTGGACCCATGTGCTCGCTTACCGTCGCGGTACCGTCACGAGGGCCTTGCGCGCTGCGGCTTTACAAGGACAGCATATACAGGGCTTCCTTACTATTTACGCGACTGACGTCCGCTCTCCCTTGCTCTACACTGAAAACGCCCCGCCGTTGCGTGTCCGCGAGACCATAGACGTCCCGCCGGGTGTCGATGGGCCCTTCCTCGTTCTCGTGGTGTGCGAACTTGCCGAAAATGAAGACGCGCGCCCGATCCGCGGCTACGCCCAGCCAGTCTATCAGGCCCGGCGGTTCGTTCCCGTGGCATCCAATCTCGAGCGCGATGTTCTAAAGATACTGGAGCATCTTCAAACGACACTTGAGAGCTTTGGCCTCGATGCCGAAGTAATCAGAGAAATTCCGGATTGCGTGGCCTCCCATGATCAGACAGCGCGTCCGGCCACGATCACCCTTGCGGCCGTCAACCGGACCGGCACGCAGATGCGGCTGACAATGCTCATTGGGGCAGAACCGGGCTCGACGGCGGGTGCGGATGTCCACGCATTTTCGATTGATCGCACCAGTCTGGAAAGCGGTGCGCTGGTTTCATGGCTGCAGCGCGAAATCTACAGTGTGTATCATCGAGATCATTGCGCAGTCGCCTTCGGCGCGACGACGAATTCGAGCGCCTGAAAGGCCAGATAGGCGTGAGCGATGCGTCGACTATGCCGGAACGGCCCCAATCGCTACGCGGAAATTCACGGCTGGCGCCGGGCTGATTATTGGCAGGGGCGCGAACAGGGATGCGAACAGGGGTGCGATTTTCGCGGGCGTGAGAAGCTCCGAGATCATCGGTCGTGCTGCGAGCCCACCGGGGACGCAAGCTGTACGCGCGGAATGACATCGCGGCGCGCAAAATCAGGCTGTTCGAGATAACCATCGGACTTTGGCGTGCCGACGTTTGGACAGTCTTGCGGCCTCTCGGCGTGCTGACTGCCGCACCTTCGCGGATCCACAAGTCCTAGCGGTATGAAACAACCTTCGATTGTGATGCTGATGGGCGAGAGCGTACCAGGTTCTTGGAACCACCATAGATGGGCGAAGTTTCGTTGCCGCTGTTCAGCGAAGTCGAAGCAGCGCAGCGCCAGGATGGACCCGACCGGCTTCCCTGAGGACGGCGAATTAGGCCAGTGCAGCCAGCACCTCGGGCATAAGGGTGTACACCGCTTCGCGCTGCGCACCGCGATTGTGATGGTCGACCCGAAATCCTTGATAATGGCGATGAACCAATCCTGCCCGGACCAGGTCAGAAACGGCTCGGCTTACACTGCAACGTGCCGATTGCTGCAACCGCTCGCGCATCATATCGTCTATTGCGCCATCGCGTTCGACTTGATCCCGGGGCATCTTGCCGCGCTCGTTCAGATCATCGCATATCTCGCGGCGCATTGCCTGGCGGCGGTGATGGCGCTGCGCCATAGGAATCATCGCGCGCCCCAGCCAGTCACGAACCGGCACGGCCTGTCCTTCGTCCATGATGTAGGGGCCTGCAACCCCATCGGCATTCGCGGCCTTCGCAAGAAAATTGAGGACGATCATCGTATAGCGTGGTCGCGGCGAGACGGTCATGATCCTCTCGGCGACCGCGCTCAGATCCATCCTCGCAATGGCAGGCGCTGCTTTGGGTTCGAACAGGTCAGGCTGGTAGAACATATCACGAATCTACTGCCTTTTGCAGACAAGGTGAATCCCTATCGAGGATGGTCGCAAGTTTTTGCACCTATGGCACTTTACCCGGTCCGAAGTGAGCGTGGTAAAGTGCCATAGATGGCTAGGTGAGTGATCCCTTGCTGCGGAAATATGCCGTTATTCGTCGCTCACGCTGGTGTGGGCGTGAGTTCCGCGAATGTATTTGGCGTATCCCCCTCCCCGCGCTCTTCCTCTTCGCGATCCTGGTAGTTGTTACAGGCGTAACCGCCCCCGGCGGCCGCGATCAGCCCAAGGGAGCCTCAACGGCGCAATATCGTAGGGGCTGCTTATTGCAGCAGCGCGCCGCCCGTGCAGCCGCCCTTCTCACGCTTCGCTGTCTGGTTACCCGCGATGGTTCCGATAATCCGACCAATCATTCGAAATCTTCATTCGCAATGATCAGGAAAGAAAAGCGGCATTATTCCGCCAAATAGCTCCGGCGGAGCGCCGATCTTGCTGTTACGCAGAGGCTGGCTCTCGACATTTCTCGACTAGGTGCCGGAGGATGGATACTCGGCAAGGGCCGCGGCAATCATCGCGGCCAGCGTCTCCTCCGCACGAGCGCGAATGACTTCTTCCTTCGATTCCAGATCATGACGCACCCATTTAGGCGCGCGTTCGATTACCTGCAGGATCGTAGCCGCGAGAGGGTTGTTCATCGCGGATGCAATGTCCGAACGCCTGCGGGTGTGTCCAGCACAATCTCGGCGAGAACGTGCATCGCCAGACCGCCTCCAGGCGCCAACGGCGATTGCGCGGCTTTGCCGACAAGTCCGGTGTGGATAACTATGGGGATTGCGCGCCGAAAACCCGGCAGTAACGGAGGAAACCTTGCTCACGCCGGACACACGCCCATAGTCCAAAGAAAAAGCCGACCCGAGGGCCGGCTTGAAAGTTTTGGGAGAGGATGCCTGAAAGGCAGGACGCATATGCGATCGAACCGTCACTTCTAAAAGCGCAACGAACGCAACTGGCGACCTAATTCCCGCAACACCGCCCGATACTATCATGCTTGCGCATCTGCATACCGCGAAAAGACACCTTTTGTCCTTGCATCATGTTGTACAACCGACGCAGAACGACGCATCGCCATCTTTCCATAAGATCAAAGCACCCTTGGGGGACGTAGACCGAATGCCTGACACCGAGAACACGCCGGACACAGCCGCTCTCACCGTTCAGTTGCTGAGCGCCTATCTCGCGAACAATACAGTTCCTTCAGAGGAACTTTCGGCATTGATCCGCTCGACACGCGCGGCATTGACTGAGGAGCCTATAGCGCAACCCACGCTCGAGCCGGAGCCCCAGTACACGCCCGCCGTCTCCGTTCGTAAAAGCCTTTCATCTTCGAAGCACATTATCAGCCTCATCGATGGTAAGCCCTACAAGACGTTGAAGCGGCATCTCACATCGCACGGGCTGACACCGAAGACGTATCGAGAGCGTTATAACCTGCCCTCAAGCTACCCGATGGTTGCACCGGAATTTTCTGCGATGCGTCAGGCTATCGCGGAAAAGACGGGATTGGGGAACTCGCGCACGACGATCGCGGACAAGACATTGACGGACAACCTTTCCGCAGCACCCACGACCGCTGCAGCGACCGAAACCGCGCCCCCCACCCCGGACACCGCTGGCGCTGAAGAAAGCCCGCCCGCAGCTGCACCTAAGGCCCGCTCCAGAAAGTCAACCGCACAAAAATCTGACAGGCAGCCAGCGGCAGGCCAGGCCGACAGTCCAAATCCTGAACCCAAGAAGGCGAAGGGACGTGCAGTCAGGCAAAAGAAGGACGTCGCGGTTAAGCCCGTTGAAACGCCGCCGACCCCGCTCCCTGCGCCGGAGTTGACGGTGACCACGCCCGCTCCGGTGGCAAAAAGGCGTGCAAAGAAGGAGCCGGCGCTCTCGGCAAGCGCACCTGCACTCGATGTAATTGCCGCTGCGCCGCAGCCACTTATCGAAGCGCCCGCCCCCGCCCGGGATACTCCAGCAAAGATCGCGCCACAGCGCCGCGGCAAGCTTGGTCTGTTCGGAAGGGGTGCCACGCCGAAAGGCGAGACTGGGCCGGTGAACGATAGTTCTGCGCCGCAACTCGAGGGTGATGCTATCCCGGCCCAGAAGGCCAAGTCGCGCAATGCTCCCAAGCGCAAGCGTATGGCGCGAACGCCGAGGAAGGCAACGCCGGAGAGCTGATCATTCAATCGCGGCTTCGGCAGCAAGCACGTCGTGTCCATCGTTCAAGACGTGACGTGATCGCGGCCTGGCACTAAGCCGCCACCCCGACGTACAGTTCGACAGGAGTTATCGATGAACAACAATGATCTCGCAGATCTGATTGCTACCGACACCGGCATCACCAAGACCGATGCCCGCAAGATCGTCGACGCCGTCTTCGTGGCGATCGGCGATGCTGCAGCCAAGGGCGGAGAAATCTCTCTCAACGGCTTTGGCAAGTTCAAGGTCAAGGACACACCCGAGCGTGAAGGCCGCAATCCCGCGACCGGCGAGGCAATGACGATCAAGGCCGCACGCAAGCTCACCTTCACTCCCGCCAAGGCGGTCAAGGACAAGCTGAACGGCTGATCTATCTGAAGCGGCGGCACATTGGTCCGGCCGCCGCTTCGCACTACCCGGTTTTTTTCAGATACCTGGCCGGTCCACTCGATGATCCTGATGCGCCCACTCGCGTCAATTCCAAGACATCACGGCTCTGCGGCATCCTCGCGCCGGTCTATCTCCCTGGCCTCGCAGAGGAAATCACCTGGCAGGCCATCGACTTCTTCGGGTCCAGAACGGCATTCATTACTCCGGTCGACACCTATCTTGCCACTCTAGCTCGGGTACGTGCATCGATGCACACCGGATCGGCTTGTCGCCTGGAGTGAACCAGGCGCTTATGCTGCGTCCGCCTCTTCAGCGACCAACCGTGCGCCACCTTGCTCGCCGTCCGGGACCTTGATCCCCTACGCCATCGCAGGCATGGTCACGCCATGGCCAAGCCCTACGACCCCTACGCTTATATCATTCGCGTAGAAGCCCGGATTGTCGGTGTCGAGCCGGCTATCTCGCGCACCCTGGAGTTACCCAGCAACCTCAATTTCGCGCAACTTCACGAAGTGTTGCAGGCAGCGTTCGGGTGGACCGACAGTCACCTGCACCAATTCAATGTCGGGGGCCTTTCGATCGGTGCGCCGGAGGCCATCGAGGGTGGGGCTTACGGGCCGAAGGTCCTTGAGGCGACTGACATACAGCTCAAGGATCTGACCTTCCCTTGCGGGGACGCTGCATCGCTAACGCTCACATACCAATATGACTTTGGCGATGACTGGCGCCACAGCCTGGTGCTCCGTCGCTGCCAGATCGAAGATGAAGTCAAGTATCCTCGCTGCGTTGCGGGTGAAAGAGCCGGCCCGCCAGAAGATGTCGGAGGTTACCCGGGCTATGCCGAGTTCCTGGAAGCCTGGCTCGATGAGGGACATGAAGAGCATAAGGCAGTGCGCCGCTGGGCGGGTAAGAACTTCGATCCTGAGCGCTTCGAACCCGATGCGACGAATAAGGCCATCGCCAGGGCTATGCGTGCGTCTCGCGGCGATTACCAAAGAAGGCGTTCTTGAGCCTGTGTTTGCACTGCCATCAGTGACGCCAACTTTGGTCTATTTTCCAGCCGAGCCCGGTAGCGCAGCGGCATCCTAAGGCTGCCTGTAACGCCTGCCGGACAGTCCGCATCCAACGGGACAGGTGAATTCTGACGCATCCGGTGCTCGGGTGAGAGGACACACGTTCGCCAAACGAGCTACGCCTATTAGTCCAGGAACGCACGCATCGCGCGCGACCTGCTGGGGTGCTTGAGCTTGCGCAGCGCCTTGGCCTCGATCTGGCGGATGCGCTCGCGGGTCACCGAGAACTGCTGACCGACTTCCTCGAGCGTGTGATCGGTGTTCATGCCGATGCCGAAGCGCATGCGCAGCACGCGTTCCTCGCGCGGGGTCAGCGATGCCAGCGTTCGCGTAATCATTTCCTTGAGGTTCGCCTGGATCGCCGCGTCCACCGGGATGACCGCGTTCTCGTCCCTGATGAAATCGCCCAGGTGGCTGTCTTCCTCGTCGCCCACGGGCGTCTCGAGCGACACCGGCTCCTTCGCGATCTTGAGCACGCGCTTGACCTTGTCGAGCGGCATCGAGAGCTGTTCGGCCATCTCCTCGGGCGTGGGCTCGCGGCCATGCTCATGCAGGAAGCGCCGGTTTGCCCGGACAAGCTTGTTGATCGTCTCGATCATGTGAACCGGGATACGGATCGTGCGGGCCTGGTCCGCGATCGAACGGGTGATGGCCTGCCTGATCCACCAGGTCGCATAAGTCGAGAACTTGTAGCCGCGCCGGTACTCGAACTTGTCGACGGCCTTCATCAACCCGATATTACCCTCCTGGATCAGGTCGAGGAACTGCAGCCCCCGGTTAAGGTACTTCTTGGCGATCGAGATCACCAGGCGCAGGTTCGCCTCGACCATCTCCTTCTTGGCGATACGCGCCTCGCGCTCGCCCTTCTGGACCATGTTGACGATGCGACGGAACTCGGGAAGCGCCATGCCGATGGTCGCCGCGATTTCCGTGACCTCGTTACGGATACGCTCGGCGGGCTCGGCTTCGGCGGCGGCGAACGCGGCCCATTTCTTGTCCCTGCCTGCCATCTCGGCCACCCAGGTGTCATCCAGTTCACGGCCGACGTAGGCTTCGAGGAAATCGGCGCGCTTCACCTTATGCCGCTCGACCAGCCGCAGCATCTGGCCGCCCAGCGCCGTGAGACGGCGATTGGACACGTAGAGGTTGTCGATCAGCTGTTCGATCTTGGCGGCATGGAATTTGACCGACTCCACTTCGACGGTCAGTTCCGCGCGCAGCTGCAGATACTGTTCCTCGCGCGCATGAGGGAAGGCTATACCCAACCCCGCCGCTTCCGTGCGGTCCGCCTGAACCCGCTCGAAGCTGTGAAAAAGCTCGGCGATAAGCCCGAATTTCTCCAGTGCCTCAGGCATCAGCGCAGCTTCCATCTGGGCAAGGCTGATACTGCCCTCGTCCGCGTCCGCCTCTTCGGTTCGCACGGCCGCGACCGGATTGCCGTCCTCGTCCAGTTGACCGGCGCTTTGCTCTTCCGGCTCCGCTTCATCGCTGAACGATGGGCCTGCGGTCTTCTCGCTGATCTCGCCGCCGTCGTCAGCCTCGGCGTCCTCCCCGAATGTCTCGGGTTGCGGTTCCTTCGCAAGCATTGCGTCGAGATCGAGGATCTCGCGAAGCTGCATGTCTCCGGCATTGAGCGCCTCGGACCAGTGGATGATGGCATGGAACGTCAGCGGACTTTCGCACAAGCCCTGGATCATCATGTCGCGGCCCGCTTCGATCCGCTTGGCAATAGCGGCCTCACCCTCACGGGTGAGCATCTCCGCCGCGCCCATTTCGCGCAGGTACATGCGCACGGGATCATCCGTGCTGCCCAGGCTCTCCGCTTTTTTCGGCGTCGGCCCGCGGCTTTCGAAAACTGTCCCGTCGTCGGCGCCCCCTACATCATCATCGGCTGCATCGTCGCCCACATCGTTACCGGGCGCCTGATCGTCGTCGCTCTCATCCTCACGCGATAAGGCGCCCCCGGCGGGCGCATCGTCGGAATCCGAATCATCCTCGTTCTCGACGATCCTGATACCCATCTCCGACATCGCCGCCATGACGTCCTCGATCTGGTCTGCGGTCATCTGATCCTGCGGCAGGGCAACGTTCAGCTCGTCGACGGTGATCGTGCCGCGACGCTTGGCATAGGCTATGAACTTGGCGACAGACCCGCGGCTTGCCTCGACAACTGGCGCTTCCATTTCACTGCCGCGTTCGCTTCTGCTCATATCTTGGCCGTCAACTCGTTTTTGGAGTGCCGTTCACGAGACCGTGGAAGGCAATTATCGCGGCTCTATTGCCGGAGAAGGCCCCGCAGTTCCAGCGCGCTTTCCACGACTTCGGGAGTATACCGGCGCGGACGTCATTCCAGCTACCCGCATTGCCATTAACGAACTGCGGCCTCTCGCCTCAACGAATTGTTCGGCCGCGTCGAGAAACCCCAACGCCTCGAGCAACTCATGATCGACCCGTCGAAAGACAACGCCAAGACCGCGAACTTGCCCGCTCGGGAAGGTCGCGCGGATCGCTGCATCAAGGTCCTCTGGCGCTATCACAGAGTTCGGCGAGCGATCCCCAGATCGTCTCGATATCGCCTTTCATGCGCGCCCGGTTGCACATAAGCTTGTTCCCGATAAGTCGACGCGCATCTCTACGGTGTGAATGCCTTGAGTGCCATCGTGACGGGTGCATGACCTGTGTCGCATGCCCTGCATTGCAGAGCGTCCTCATAAATCGCCATCAGCAACGAGAATTGTCGACGTTGACCGGGCTTGGCCCACCTCCTGCGGTGATCTGCTCGGCGGCGACAATCGCGACACCGGAAGACCAGGATTTCGCCGAAGCAAGGGAAAGGAGACAAGAATGAGCAGCGGATGCAATGAGACGTGGGCAATCAGGCCAGAGCGCGCGCCTTTGCTTCAAAGGCCGCAGCGCGGCGCCTGAAACGTTCCGCGAGGCTGCCCCTGGCACTGCCAGCCCTTTCGCGCTCTTCAAGCGCGCGCTGCCGAAAGTAGGCAGCGTCTATCTGGTCGAACACGATCATCTCTCCTTGCGAACGCCTTTGGCGCTTCGAGCCGAAGCCTCTACCAGTGATTCGCGACAAAATCCCGACATTCAACCGATAATTGAATTACTTCGCCATGAATTGTCGATGTAACCAATTACATACTTTGATCTCGCCCTGAAATCTCAGCGGAAGGATTATAATATTACCTCGCATATGCATTGGCCATGCTGCGAAAGGTGATGGACCACCGCGGCATTTCCATCTCGGCGATACTGTGCTCCCAGTCGTATCGAGCACCCCCGCTCATGTGATATCCTGCACGTGGTTCCAGAGGCCTTGAGGCCCGCGCGAAGCCTGCGCCGCGCCGTTGCCGGAAGCGCATGGTCGCGGGCTCTCCGAGCGATATGCCGATGATGTGCTCGTAGACCGGGCGATCCCTGTGCCAGCCGATGCCGGCACCGGGATCGTACCGGATCAACAAGGCCTGGATCAGCAGTTGGGGAGCAAGGCCGGCAAAATGCGCTGCACGGTCGCGAAACGGCGGCAGCCAGTCCGGGATCGACGGCGCTTCCATGGGCTTGGCCGCCTCGAAGTCATAGCACCACCCGAACGATGCCGTGAGCCGTTTTCCAGTCCAGCCCTGAAAGCGAAACGGCGTCAAATGACTCTCGTCGATCTTGCGGATGAGCCTCGCCGCTATCGTTCCCCTCGGTCATTTCCCCTGCTCCGGGGCGTTTGCAGTGGGTCCACCCGGGCCCGGAACGTCAGCCATGCGGCCCGTTCCCCAACCGCTCCCGGCGAGAATGTCTTTGGGATTCTTCAGGTCCAGCAGCGTGCGAAGCGCTGCACGTTTGTCGCCGGCCTTGTCATAGAAAGCCCTGGCGATCCGATAGCCCACCCAGTACCCTAGATCGCCGGGCTGATCGGGGGTGCCCACGCCATTGTAAAGCCAGCCAGACAGGTCTGAGCTGTCGGCATCGGCCAGGAACCTCGCATCGATCTCATCGACGTGCCCCTGCGTCCACGACTGCAGGTGTACATTGCTCACCTGACCCGAGATCAGCTCGGCGACGAGCTCGGCAGTTCCTTCGATGAGCGATTGGCGCAGGACAGTGGTCGGCGCATTCTCATCATCGAGCGCTGGGTCCTGCTCGATGTGCCCGTATTCGTGCGCGATCAGGTGGAACAGGCGGTCCGAGGGATCGGGCTGCAACCACGATGCCCTACATGCGACCTCAAGCCCGATAAGCACACCTGACTTTCCGGTCGTCCCTCCACTGTTGTTCCCCCCGACAAGGATCGTGACAGGCGGGAAGGTGGCTTGCGGATCGAGACGGGCGAGCGTGCGAAACGCCGTCTGGAGCTTGCCGGACACCTGTGGCAGCACGGTCATACATGTTCGAGCCTCGTCGTAGACGGCACGGTTCTGCTGGATGACCTTCGCCAGCGAGGACCCGGAGATGATCCGGTTCGGTACAAACTGACGAACCCCGTCACTGCCGGCCTCGATGTAATCTTGCTGGAGCACCCGGGCCGAAGGAGCGCCGCGGGCCTCGTCATAAACCCGGTAGAAGCGCGCTACGTCCTCGATGCGGATCTGGGCGAGGTCTTGCGCCTGCACCGGCACGATGAAGGCCAAGACCCCTGCTGCGCTCGCGGCCACAAGACCCAGACGTTTGCGCACCATTTACCCCCCTTAAGCTTCGATCCGCGGCAGCGTAACAGGTCGGGCGCGCGTTGCCAGAGGGGTTGTGCCGGCACCCGCCCGACGCGACCGGCACCGGAATGCGGGAGCCGAACGCGCAGGAGAGCCCCCCACGCGCGCAGGCGCTACGGCCTTGCTGCGGCGCTGCTCGCGCGGCAAGAGGGCAGCCATGCTTGAAGACGACGCCCTGGCAGCCGAACGCACCCGGCCACGACTGACCTGTCGCCATCTCGCCGGAAATGGCCCCGTTCATCCCGCCCAGCCTTTCGAGGCGTCGGGGACAGGCGCGAGCATCACGCCTTCTGTGCCCCACACGAACATGTTCCATCTCAAGCTTGATGGCGAGCCGGAGTGCTGGCTGGCATCGCGCGACCGCGTGGCGCGAGAGACGGGCATCTGGCTGTTCGGCAACCTGCGACAATCGCAGGACCCCGCGGCATGCGAGGTCGAGATTTCGATAGGCTCATCCGCGCTTACGCCGCGCAATGAGGAGATTGTGAGGGCCGTCGATCTATTGTTCTGAGAGGCGTGTGCCCGACCAGGCGCTGGCCCGCGCAACGCAACGCTCCCGGCGTGAGGCGCATGATCGATTTTCAAGAGATCGCGCGCAGACATGTGCGGGCGCGCATCCCTCTCACCCTGTTAAAAATAGCGGTATTCCGCATAAATTACTCGATCAATGCGGCTTTTCGCTTGTCATGTCTTCGAAACTGAACTAGCGGTATTACGCATTCAATCGACAGGAATAGCGGCATTCCGCATGATTTATCAGCCATTCCCCATGCTGGGCCAGCAATTGCGCAAGTGGCGCAAAGCCCGCTCGCTGACCCAGCCAGCCCTTGCGCGGCGACTGGGCAGGGATCCCGCCCGGATCTCGGAACTGGAGCGCGATCTGCTGGGATCGCGGTGGGGCCGTGACCGGCTGACGTTGCTGGCCGAAGCCTGTGATGCGCTGAGCGTCGTCCCGGTTCTGGTGCCGCGCGATCAGGTGGACAAGGTGCTGGAGATGGTCGCAGGCACCGCGGGCACGGGCCACCGCGCAAGGCCCGTGACCACCGCCTTCGACGACCTGTTCATCGACCTTGGGAGCGAACACGGCAATGAGTCGGATGGCGAGCCGGGTGACGAACCGGCGAAGGACGGCACTGACTGATGGCCAGGATACCTGCCGTCATGGGCGTGCATCTGCTCGATGCGTCGCGCGGCCCGACGCGGGTCGGGACCCTTACCCGCGATGGCGACGGGGGTGTCTCGTTCGTCGTTGCCGAGACCTACCTTCAGGACGAACAGCGACCTGTCCTGAGCCTGGGCTGGTTCGATCCTTCTTCGGCCGAGGGCACGCGCGACAGGCTTGCAGCGCGCACCCAAAAGGTGGCGATCAACGGTTTCCTGCCGCCGTGGTTCTCCGGCCTGCTCCCTGAAGGGGCGCTGCACGAGATGGTGCTGGGTGAGATGGGCCCCGGGGATCATGACCAGTTCGATGTGCTCACCAGGCTGGGCGCCGACCTGCCCGGCGCCGTCCTGGTGACGCCCGAGACGGAATTTCCCGCCTCGGCCGGGCCGGCCGAAATGGTCGACACACGCGGATTTCAGGCGCCCCTGCCCAGCGGGCTCGTCAAGTTCTCGCTGGCGGGCGTGCAGCTCAAGTTCACCGCCAACCTTCATGACGAACGCCTGACGGTGCCCGGGCGCGGAGAAAGCGGGCGGTGCATCATCAAAGTCGCGAGCGAGCGGTACGCCGGCCTGCCCGAGGCGGAGCATGCTGGCATGCTGCTTGCGCGCTCACTGGGCGTGAACACCGCCGATTGCCGGCTGGTCTCGCGCGACGTCGTCGAGGGGATACCCGAGGAGATGCTGGCGCACGGCGACCAGATCCTGGTCGTCGAGCGCTTCGACCGCTCGAGCGACGGCAACCGCATCCACATCGAGGACACCGCGCAGATCCTGGGCGCTGCGGGAGAGCGCAAGTATACCATGGGTACGAGCGAGACGGTGATCAACGCCGTACGGCGCTTCAGCACCGACAACCGCAGCGACATCCTGGAGGCGGTACGGCGCATTGTCGCCGACGTGCTTCTGGGCAATGGCGACAACCACCTCAAAAACTGGTCTTTCCGTTTTCCGGCGCCCGGGCAGATCCGCCTTTCACCGGCTTACGACATCGTGCCCACGGTTCTGTTCATGCCGGGCGACACGATGGCGCTGCAATTCATCGGCACCCGCAGCTTCGAGACCGTCAACCTGCACCGCTTCGAACGGGTCGCCAGGTTCCTGGATCTCGATCCGCGATGGATGACGCGCGAGGTACGGAATATCGTAGTCAAGGCGCTGGACACCTGGCCTGCCCTGATGCCCGAGTTGCTGCCCCGCGAGCGCGCGAGCGCCCTGCTGTTGCGCCTTGAGGGCCTGCGCATCGTCCAGGAAGCGCGCGGCTGAACCGATCCTCGCACTCCTCGCTGCCCACTGCCCCGCCCCGCAATGCCCCAAGGAGAAGGCCATGATCGACTTTCGGGAGAATGCGCGCAAACAGCTGCAGCGCGCAAAGGAGGAGCTTGCGAGCGGTGACGAGGAGAGGCTCAAATATGCAGCGCTCGAACTACGGTTTCCCGCACGAATCCACCGGCGACCAGTTCTTCGACGAGGCGCAGTGGGAAAGCTACCGCAAGCTGGGCGAAACCATGATCGACCGGCTGCTCGGCGCTGAAGATGAAAGGCGCAACAACTTGTTCAGGGTCATTGCGGAAGCGATGGACAGGCATGAGGTGCCGCCACCCTGAGCGTGGGAATCAGGGCAGGCGGCCGGATCTGCGCGCTGGAACGCTGTACTGAGCGGCGCCTGATCCTTGCACAGTACCGCAGGGCCGGTCCCGAACTCCACGGGACCAGCCCTGCGCCTGCTGCAGGTCTCAGGTCAGAGCGCGACCGGCACCGGCGTGGTCGTATCCGCTTCGGGAAGCGGCTTGATCTTCAGGCCGGTCATCAGCTTGGGCAGCGCAGTGCCGATCGTACCAAGGCCCTTGCCCTGCATGCCGAGCAGGCCGGCCGCGGTCTTGAATTCGCCCATGCGGGTCATCAGCTGCGGGTTGCCGCCCACCGACTGGAGCATGCCGGGGGCCGCGCCTGCCAGCTTGACGTTGCGCTGCACGCCGAGGGCGAGGTTGACGATGGCCGCTCCGATCGCCGCCTTCTGGCTGGCGTTGCCGCCGTTGTACTTCGCGCTCAGTTCTTCAGTCAGGTTCGTCTGCGAGGACAACGTGGCGAGGTCTTCCTGCAGCTTGGACTTGTGACTGGAAAGTTCGCCGAAGTTCTGTGCCTTGCCGATAGCGTCGATTTCCGCCTTCTGCGAGGCGAGGCCGTCGCGGTCTTTCAGCGCCTGCGCCAGCAGCGCGGCCGAGATCATGACATTCTTGGTCGAGAGCAGCGCGCCGTCGAGGAACGCGCCCGCGTCCGCGCTGGACACACTGCCTTCGGACCCGCCACCCAGCATCTTCTTGCCGATACCGCCAAGGCCGCCGATCCCGGCGGACGCACTCATCGGCGCGGCAACAACGGAGGCGGCAAGCAGGATCGCAATCGGTTTACGGATAATCATGATGATAACTCCCTAGATTTGAGACGAAAATTCAGGATGCGGGCTTAAGCGCGGCGGCTGCGTTTGCGGCTACCGGCAGGACTTGCGCAGCAAGATCGGACTGGAGCATCGCGGACAGCGCATCGGCGTCCGATCCGGCGGGCATGCGCGTGGGCGTGAGGGTCAGGGCAAGGCCGCTGGCGCCGATCTTCGCGCCCGAGGCCAGCGGCCCACCATGCAGCGTGTAGCCGACCGTCACGTTGTATCCCGCGCCTGCCGGAACCACCGCGATTACCGGCACGAAACAGGCGTCGACCGGTGTATCCGCTGCCGCGCCGAAGTTCTTCCAGCCTGCAAAGCTGGGTGCGAACCGGCTGAGTGCTGCGGGAAGGGTGGTCAGCCGAACCGGCGCGGGCATGCGCCCGGCCAGCAGCGCGGCGGAGGCGAAGGTGTAGTCCGGCATCGCCACCTGCCCGCGATCGGACAGGGCGCGCAGCCCGTTGGCGCGGCCGGTATCGGTGCAGTGGCCGACGGACTGGCGCATCGTCGCGGGAACGCCGCCCGCCTCCAGCGCCACGACTTCGCCGCCGCGCAGGGACAGCGGCTCCACGTCGGCATCGGCGACGGCAAGGCCGCCCGCCACCACTTCGCGCGTCGTCACCTTGCCGACCGGGATCATCACCTTGCCTTGCAGGCCGGGTAAGCGGCCCACCTCGCGAAGGACCGGCAGGGTCTGGCCGATCCCCGCCGCGCCGGCCGTGTCGGCCATCACCATCGCGCCCGCTTTCCCGGTGACCGGCACGAAGCGCGGCTGGGGGCGGAACGCGGACATGGCCTTGGCCGCTTCTTCCAGCGCGTTCCTCAGCACCGCGTCGTGGCGCTGCGCGGGGGAGAGGCGGATGCCCCGGCTGACCTTGTCCTCGATGGCGTTGTGGCCCTGCCACATCCCGATCGCGCGGCCCGATGCGTCGACCAGCGTGACGAAGACATAAGCCTCGTGCCGGTCCATCATCACGCCGGGGATTTCGCTTGGCCGGGTGGAGGAGGGAAGCAGCACCGTTCGCACGCTCGCCACGTAATCGGGCAGGCTGCGCGCTTCGGGCGATAGGTTTGCACCTGCACCGTCGAGCGCCATCGTGCGCAGGCCCGAGAACGCGGCGTTGACCGGCACCGGCGCAAGCGCGCCGCCGCTGCCCAGCGCACCCTCGAAGATCTCGCCCAGCCAGACTGGCGAATAGCCCTGCGGCGCGCCGTCCACCACGGTCAGCACGGTGGGGTGGGCCAGCATCTCGACCGGTGCCGAGGCCATGCGCGAGAGTACCTGCCCGGTGCGATAGTCGCCCAATTGCGCCTCGATCACGGCGTAGTCCGGCCCGGCATAAAGCACCGCGCCGTCACCGTTGATCCCGTCACCTGCGCGCAGGCCGGCATTGCGGCCCTTGTCGACGACATAGCCGGTCTGCCCCTTCCCCAGCGTGACCGAGCCGAGCACCTTGGCACTCTGTGCGTAAGGGCGGAAGGCAGCGGCGGCCTCGCTTACCAGCGCTTGCATCGCTGTCTGGAGATGGCCGGGGAACTGCCGCACCATTTCGGCGTCTACCGTTGCGGCGGACTGCACGCCCTCGGCCAGGTCGTTGCGAGTGCGGGTGAAGACGACTTCGCCGGTGGCGGGGTTGGTCACGTCCAGCGTCAGCGTGACCGGCGCATAGGCGTCCACAGCGCCGCCGGGCTTGGCGACGGTGTGGAGCGCGGCGCGGGTTAGCCGCAGTGACACCGCCAGCGTACCGCGCAGCCGCGCCGCGGGGGTGGCCCCGGCGGGCAGGTGCGCGCCGAAGGTGGGCTCCACGTTGCGGAACGATCCGGCCACGAATTGCGCGAACTGCGTGCCGATTGCAGCGCGCTGCGCGATGCCGAGGTACGGGCAGAACAGCGGGTCCACCATCGTCGCGCCGCCAGATGAGGTATCCGCGCAGGCGCCGTCCTCGAACCCGTAAAGGGCCGGGGCGGCCCAGAGCCACGGGGCTCCGGCGTCCGAAGCTGGCGGCGCGGCTTGCGCGAAGGTCGTCGCGGGCAGTATCGCCGCCAGCGCGGCGGCGCTCAAAAACTGCGTCCTCATAGCCTCAGACCCCGCCGCAGGCCGAGAGGCACAGCGTTATCGCGCGGCCGTTCACGGCGCTCTGCATCGCGGCGAAGGCGGGGCGAGCGCGCAGCTGCTGGAACAGCGCGAACTGCAGGGGCATTGCGCCTGCATAGCTGACCGTCAGGCGCAGCTCGCTCGCACCTGAGGAGACGAACGCCTGCATCTGCGCGCCGGGGGTGGCTGCGATGGCGTCGAGCAAATCCTGCTGCAGGCCCATGTCCAGCTTCGCCGCGCGCAGCACCAGCGTGTAGCTCGCCTCCTGCCGTGTGTCCTGCCCGACGGTGGCGCGCGCCTGATCGCGCCAGTGCTTCTGGATCTGCGGGCCGATCTGCGCGGCGGCGATCTCGGCCATCTTGCCGGTCAGCAGGCTTGCGCAGTTTTCCGGGCTGGTGCCGAGCGAGACGGCGCTCGCCTGCACTGCACCCAGCATCGCCCCGTCGCTGCTGGCCGAGGCACTACCGTTGAACGAGCCCGAACATTGCGCGCGGCCGCTCGCCGGGTCGCGTCCCTCCTGCGTAACGGCGAAGGTGCCGCCCAGGAAGAAGGGCGTGTTGGCGGCTCTCAGGCTGGCGAGGAAACCGCTATAGCTGCGATCGCCCTTGAGGTCGTTGTAGCTGGGGACGCCGCTCGGGTAATAGGCCGAAAGCGCTGGCCACGCCTCGGCCACCTTGACGTCGTAGCGGATGAGCTGGCCGCTCAGGCCGTTGCGTATCGAGTCCCCGTCGACGCTCTTGGGCGGGGTCTGGTAGACGACGCGCGAGCGAAACCGGACGTCGTCATGCACTTCCGCCTGCACATTGGTGCGGTCCGCGAAGGAGGACGATGCGGCATAGGCGCTGGACGCCCTGGTCGCCGATGCGCTGGAGGCGCGGTTGGAATAGCCGCTGGCGGACGAGCCCGAGAACGCCCCGGCGCTGGCCGAGCGCGCCGATCCCGCCGCCGAACCGCCCCGCCCCGATGCGCCGTAGGCCGCCGCCTCGCGCTGCCTGTACGCGCCCGACACTGTAGTGCGCTGCGCGCCGGAGGAGGCGCTGCTCGATCCCGATGCGCTGCGATAGCTGGATCCGCCCGCCTCTTTCGCCGACGCGGTGACGCTGGAGGTGTCGGAGAACGAGGCGCCGGTGCGGCGGTCGTATTCCACTTCGACTTCGGCGGGGGCAGACAGGTCGGTGGCGGTGCCGTCGTCCCGGTCGAGGTAGACGAGGATAAGCTGACGGTTGCCGTCCGCCCGCTGCGATGCGCTGTCGAGGTCGAAGTCCGACAGCATCGTGCGAAACCATGCCTGATCGATATCGGCGGTGAGGTGGACAACGAATTCCTTGCCGAGCCGCTCGGACGTCTGCGCCGCGATCATGTCGTCCCGCACCTGCCCGGCCATGCGGTCGAGCACGTCGGGCGTCACTTCGCGCAGCCGGTCTGCGCCGATCGTGGCGATCACCATGGCGCGCACTATGTCGCGCTTGGCATCGAGCACGGCCATGTTACGTACGGACTCGGTATCCTTCGTAATCATCGCCCGGCCGTTACCCTGCACGGTATCGGCAAGGGCAGGTGAAGCCAGCAGCAGCGGCGCGCAGAAGGTGGAGGCGCGCAGCATCGCGCGCAGGCAAGCACGGTCGTTCATCGCGGGAACGGTCCTGTCAGTTGAGGAAGGGAAGTGCGTTTAGAAGTCGGTGTCGAGAACGACGTCGCCGGCCTGGATATGCGTGCCGCCGCCCGGCGTGTCGCGCAGGATCACGCCGTCCCCGGCGCGGCCTCTGGGACTACCGGCGACGATGGCGGTGCCACCTGAACCCGCTACCGGGCTGGCGCGGTCGATCAGGGCGGCGAAGCGCTCTGACCCGGAAATCTGCGCGAAGGCAGGATCGTCCAGCGCGCGAGCCGCATCAGGCAGGCCCAGCGTGATCGCCTGATCCAGAGCGTCGAGCGCGTGCCCCTCGTTACCGGCCAGCGCCTCTGCGCGGGCCTGCTCGAAATGTGCAGCGGGGTCTTTGGAGTGCGACTTCACCTCGGCGGCAGCCAGTTCGACCGCCTCGCCGAAGTTGCGGGCGATGATGGCGGCGCGCACGGCGCCAAGGCCCTGCGGCGCGTCTTCCGCGTCTGGTCGCGGCGCGTCGCTGCCGGACGGCGCTATCTTGTCGCAGCCCGCCAGCGTCAATGGCGCAGCCACGCCCAGAAACAGCGCAAGCGCAGCCAACCTCGCGGATTTCATACTTGATAGCCCCCTAGTGCCGACGTTCCCGCATCACACGGGTGCCCCCGTCAGCAATTTCCTGATTCCAAGGACTTAGACGGAAAGGTATCCGTATTTTTCCCGGGATTACCGCCGACCGCTACGCACATAGTCGGAAGAGCGGGGATTAAAAATTTGCAACATCGCTCAGATCGCCTGCGTAAAACCGCAGAAACGCGAGAAATATGGGCTTCTCTTTGAAATAATTACCTTTCCTTAAGTATACTTCACCTTACTAACGACAATTCCGGTCACAGCGGGGGCGTCATGACGGACATCGACTATCTGGAAAGCAGTTCAAAGCCGCGGATGAGCAAGCTGCGTCGTGCGCTTCAACTGGTCTATCTCCTTTCGGAGTCCGTCGAAGGCCTGACGCTCGACGAAATGGCCGAGGCGCTGGGCGTCAATCGCCGTACTGCCGAACGCCTGCGCGATACTCTGCGCGAGGAGTTCGATATCGATGAGCGAGTGGATGACCGCACCAAGCGTTTCTTCATCCGCGGCTCGCTACGCCGCGTCTATACCCGCCCCAACGCCGAGGAAGTCGCGGCTCTCCAGACCGAGGCGGTCGCCCGCCGGGCTGAGGGATCGGGCCATGCCGGGCACCTTGAAAACCTGCTGGCCAAAGTCAAATCCGCCCTCGACGACCGCGAGCGTGCTCGCCTCGCGCCGGACCTCGATGCGCTCGTGCGCCTTCAGCGCAGCCGGATCACGGCAGGCCCGCTGCTCGATGCCACGCCCAAGGCGATCGGCGTCGTGCAGGGCGCAATCCTTGCGGGCAATTGCGTCGAGTTCGACTACGTGCCGGCAGAAGGGGAGGCGCCAAAGTGGCGCCGCGTCATCCCCTATGGCCTGATCCACGGCCCGACGACATACCTGCTCGGCAAGATGCCCGCGCGCGAAGGCAAGCCCGATCAGGAGCCGGTGTTCTTTCGCCTCGACCGCATGACCGATCCGCGCCTGTCCAATCACCCGGGTTGCGCGCCTGACGATTGGGATCTCGACGCCTGGTTGGCGGGTAGCTTCGGCATCTGGCGCGAGGATGACCATGAGATCGTGCTGCGGGTCGGTGGCAGCGCCGTCGAACGCGCCCGCCGCTGGCGTTTCCACCCCGGGCAGGTACTGGAGGCCGATGGCGATGAACTCCTCGTCAAGTTCCGCAGCGGAGGCCTGCGCGAGATCGCCGAACACCTCTTCTCGTGGGGCGGCGACATCCGCATCGAGGCGCCCGAGGAATTGCGCAAAGTGATGAAAGAGCGCGTCCTCCTCGCGCTAGGCTCGGTATGAGCGCACAAGCTACGTCCGTATTTGTCGCGGATGCCTGTGACGAGGCCACTGTGTTAGCTCGCCGGATCGGGCGTACGATTATTGGAGACGGACATTGAAGCGCGGCATTGTACTTGCAGCCATATTCGTGTTGGGGCTCATCGTCTCGCCGTTCCTGCGCGACACCGCCCGGGGCCTTCTTCCCGGCAACGTGGAAAGCGTGAGCGCCGGCGAGATTCTCGAAGGGTTCAAGGAAACAAACCGTCTCACCGTCTTTCGAGCCTACATCACTGCACTCAGCGAGTCCCGGGACAAGGGCTGGATATTCGACAGCAACCAGCTGCTCGTCACCCCGGCTTTCGTCAATTATTACGTCGATCTTGCCTCAATGAAGCCCGAGGCTATCGTAATCGCCGACAAGACGATGACGGTTACCCTGCCACCGATCATGCTGGAACGTCCCAACATCGACGCGGCCAACGTACGCAAGTTCGATCGCGGCGCATTGACTGCGTTTGCGTCGGAAAGCGACGCGCTGAGGGCGGCAAATACCGCCAAGGCCTACGCTCAGCTGACCGCCAAGGCACGCACGCCGTTCCTGCTCAAGGCGGCGCGAGAGCAGGCCAAAGCCGCCTTTGCCGCGAACGCGCGCGCCATACTGGAGAAGAACGGCGTTCAGGACATGAAGATCAGGGTTGAGGTCAAGTAACGATGACATTGGGAAATTCCTGCGCAGCGTTCGACGACGGGGAAATCGCCGAACTGCGTGCCATCGCGAAAAACTACCGCGAGGCGAGCGGGCCGGTGGTGAAGCTGTCGAACATGCTTGGCGACAAGATCGAAAGCGCGCTCAGCAAAGTACCGGAAGCCTGGCAGGCCGCCGTCGCGCAGGCGACCGACATCGCGCTGCGCACCTCCTACGCCGCCGCCAGCGGGACGCAGGCCGAACCGGAATCACGCAGCTACCTCAACACCGTGCTCGCCAAGTGCGCGGGAGACCGCTGGCATCAGGTAGCGTCGTCGGTCAGCGGAGCCATTGGCGGCGTCGGCGGCCTGACGACGCTGGCGCTGGACCTTGGCGTGACAACCACGCTCATCCTTCGCTCGATCCAGGAGATCGCGCTCGGCTATGGCGAGGACATCGAGGACGAGGCCGTCCGTCTGCAATGCATTGGTGTGTTCGGCTTCGGCGGCCCGCTGAGCGAGGACGACGACGTCGACACCGGCCTTTTCGGCGCGAGGCTGGCGCTGCGCGGCAAGACGCTGGAAGCGATGCTGCGCGTCGTCGTCCCGCGTCTGCTGCCCACCGTCACCGCTGAAGCCGCAGCCAAGTCGGTGCCGCTGGTGAGCGCGGCGGTCGGCGCGGTGCTGAATCCAGCCTTCACTTCGTATTACCAGAAGATGGCCCACGTCCACTTCCGCCTGCGCAAGCTGGAGCGGGATCACGATCCCGAGACGGTGCGCGCCTGCTTCGAGCGCGTCCTTACCGACATCCGCCAGCAAGCACGCAAACCGCGCGGCGAACGCGGATGAAAAAGCCCGCCTCCGTTGCCGCGTTGGAGGATCTTGGCAGGGTGCGATTGTCGAAGTCGTTTTTCCTGCGCGACTTCTTGTTTTCCGACATTGCCGCGATCCACGGCCTTTCCAACCTGCCTGATGATCCGGCCCTTGCGATCGCCGCGGGCACGCGTCTGTGCGAGGATTTGCTGGAACCGCTGCAGAACGCTTTCGGCCGCGTGGCCATCCGCTCTGCCTATCGTTCGTGCGAGGTCAATGCGCTGGGCAGCGCGAAGGGCCACAACTGCGCCGCGAACGAGGCGAACTACGCGGGCCACATCTGGGACCGGCGCGACGCGCAGGGCCGCATGGGCGCGATGGCCTGTGTCGTCGTCCCCGCGTTCTACGATGCCTTTCCGGACGAAGGCGAATGGCGCAGGCTGGCATGGTGGATTCACGACCACCTTGCTTACGCGACGCTATGTTTCTTTCCGAGGTTGCAGGCTTTCAACATCCAGTGGCGTGAGGATCCCGAGCGTCGGATCGACCGCTATGTTGTACCAAAGGGGTGCCTGACGAAGCCCGGCATGTCCAATCACGCAGGAACCCACGCGGCAGAATGGGCCGGGATCAGCAAAGCCATGCTCGGTGCTGCCGGCGTGGCGCACCCGAATCATCGAGGAGCAACCCATGGATGACCGCCGCCGCGCCTGGTCGGCGCGCATCGATGAGGCGACCGATCTTGCCGAACTGGATCGGATCGACAGTGAATTGCGCGCCACGACGGAAGAATGGGCTGGCCCCCTCCGCTTCAAGCTGGGAGTTCGGCGCAAGCGTGTGCGGGACAAGGTGAGTGCTCCGCTACAGGGGCGCAGTCCGGCGAGCGAATATGGCCTTCCTACAGCTACGGGGCAGCGGCTCTACGGCTACCGCCTGTCCGATGATGCGTTTCATAGGATCGGTCGTGATCTGCAACGCTGCGGTTCGCCGGATGGCTTGCAGTCCGGCAACAGGCCGGGGCATTTCGTCCTGTGGGCGTCGGAATGGTTTCGTCGTTGCTACAAGGGCGGCGGCATGACCTGGGCGGGACTGGTCGGAGCGCTCGGTTTCCCGCCTCCCGGGCAGGTCGAGCAGAACGTCCTGCGGGAGGTTACCCGGCGCGGGCTGGCGCTCTGGCAACGTGACCTGATCCGCCTCAGTGACGGAAGGGCATTCCTGGGGACGCTGGCGCGGGAGGGCGGATTTCCCACAGCCGCCGTGGAAGACGATGGCGGCGGTTGGGCGCGTAGTGTGCTGCAGGCGCTGGTGGGCAAGCTGCTGGCCGAGCCTGCCGCTACGGAAGAGCGGGCGCTGGAACTGGCGCAGGCACAGCGTGCGCGGATGCCGCTTTCGTTCCAGGATGACGAGTTCCTGCAGCTTTGCGTTGATCTCGCGCTCGCCATCGTTGCCTTGCGGCGCGAGGCCGAGCCGAGGGCGACCGGGCAGGGCATTCCCGTAACGGTCTGGCTCGCGCTGCATCGGCCGGAATGGCGCGAAAGCCTGCCGTTGACCACGGGTGAGAAGACGGCGGAGGCCCTGCTCGACAGTCTGATGGCGGTGGAGGCGATCACCGGAGCAAGCGTCGGAGCGATCCGGCTCCTCGCCCGGGGCGATCGGGAGCAGGGAGGCAAATGGTTCGAGGCCGTGCGCATCGAACTGGATGGCGATGTGGACGGGGCCATTATGCGGCGTATCCTGCCATCGGAAGGCCGGCTCAGGGCTTTTGCCTGCGGTGATCTGGCCCGCCATCTTCCCGGAGAAATCGGCCTGTTCGAGCCTCCGGCTCTGGGGGAGATAACGTGGTCGGCGCGGTCTACCAGGCTCGTTCGCGGGATTTGTCGGGTTCCATTCGCCGCATCGCTCGAACTGGAGCTGCGCGCGGGCGAGAGGCGCGTGGAGCGTATCGCGATCCCCGGAGGAAAGCCCCGGCGCGGTCAGCTGCTCGTGCTGGAACCGGATGGCGCGGGACCCGGGCCGGAGCCGGATGCGCTTCGGGTCGTGGGGACGGGCTCGGGGCTTTACCGCGCACAGACCGTATACCTGCAGGTTCCGGCGACATGGCAGGTGATCGCGACCATCGACGAGGTGGCCGAACCGTTGGGCCCCGGCGCAGGTGAGAGCCGGCTTTGGCGGGTGACGGGCGGTGCTTTCGTCATTGACGGCGATGGCGATCGTCATCGCATTCGTTGCGGGCAGGCTGGTGACAGTACGCAGCGGATCGAACTGGTTGGCACGCATTGCCGCTGGGCTGAAGTACGCGGCGACGTAGACCTTTTCTGCGGCCCGCCCCATGCCCGCACCAGTAGGGCAGAGGGCGCCCTGTTTCTGCGCGATCTGGGTATGCGGCAATGGCGGCGCGCGCCTTCGGTGCTGCCGCTCGGCCATTATGAACTGGGGTGGCGGCACGATGACATCCTGCTCGATCGCCGCCGCATCGCCGTGTTGCCCCAAGCGGCGAGCCTGCGGCGCAGCGGCATCGGCAAGGACGTTCGGTACGAACTTGAGGGTTTCGATGCGATAGTGCTGGAACCTGCGGCGCAGGCGCCGGTCAGGGTGGGCATGCAAGGCGCGGTCTGGACCGGCACCGGCACGGGAACGCCGCAGGCTCGCTTCGATGCGGTGCTGGGATTTCCCGGCGGGGCGACGCTGCCGGTCGTCATCGACTATCCATGCGCGGCGGGTATTGCCCGTTGGGACGGAACGATCGTGTCGCACCGTGATACGATCACGCTCGACCGTATCCGTGAATTCGTGGCGGTGGCGGATGGGCCGATGGAACTTGTCGCCCAGCTGCACGAGCCGAGGCAGCGAAGATGTGCCGAGCTGAGCTGGCACTTCGACCGGGAATTGCCGCTGGCCTCGATCGCGCAGGATCTGGCCAGCCTGCTGATGCCGCAGACGATCGACGCGTGGATCACCCTTGCCATGCACGATGGCGTCGGGACGACCTGGCGGCTCGATCCGTTCCCTTTGCGACTGGGCAAGGACGGCACCACACTGGTCACGAACGAGGGTGTCGTTGCCGAGGGCGCCGAATTGTGCGGCCGGGCGCTGGCCGATCCCTGTTTCGAGGCCAGTTTCGGGTCCTATTCGTTGCTGAGCGAGGCGAACCATCGGCCTGTGCGCCTGCCCGATGGTCTCGAAGGTCCGTGGCTGGTCTACCTTCGCACAGGCGAAACGATCCTGTCGCGCCCGATCATCGCGCCGCCGTGCAGTGGCGATCCTGCACCTTCGACGGCGCTGGGACAGGCGATGGCGCTGGAGTGGGGCAAACTCGACCCTGCGTTGCACGCCTTTCTTGAAGGGGCCTCAAGGGCGGGGGCGGCAGAACCGTTGAACGATCTGCTCTTGCTGACATCGTCGCTGGGCACGCTGCCTCCTGCCACCTTGCGGGTGTTCGAGCTTCTGCCGCAATATCCGGCGGTTCTCGCACGGATGGCATTCAATGCGGCGCCGGATCAGCGCGATGCCGTGCTGGCACTTTCGGACGCCCTGCCGTTCCTGTGGTGCGCTGTTCCCCGTAGCTGCTGGGATGCGGCGCGCGCAGAAGTCTTCGAGCGCATGTTCGCATTGGTCGGTGCGCTACCGGATCCCGTCGCCATCGCCATGCAGGCGGTGCGGCTGACCGAGAAGGCACTGGTGGAGCAGGTTCCGCTGCTTGCATCGCTGTTCCGCCCGGCGACGACGCAACCACTGGAAGACGTGGCCAACAGCTTCCTCAATCGCGCGTTCGACCGCATCTACGGGGCTTCGCAAAGCCGATACCGCGGGCGCCTCGCCGATATCCTGCCCGCCTTTTTCGAGAAATACGATGATCGCGTACTCGACACGCTCGATGCGCCTTGCGCCGCGGCGCTGTCGGCAGCGGGTAAGTGGCGGCCCGGGGCTGACGACATCCGTCACATGAAGACAGTGTCGCGCACTTCCCCGCGCTATTTCGCCGAGGCTTTCGAGGCCTGGCTCAAGGAGCATTCCTAACGATGGCCGAAGCCGATCCTATGCGCCCCGTAACCGGCCCGCTACGTACGATGGACCTGGTACGTGATCGCGCCGTTGAGGCAGTTCTCGGTCGTGCCGGTCTGCATCATCCGGCACTGGCAGAAGAAATCCGCCGCCGTTTCGGCAGCGCCGATGTGGCAGCAGGCGCACTGGTGCGCGAACCCGTGATCGAAGGAGCCGCGCCCTTCGTTACGTCCGGTCGCACATTCGAGGATTGCGCGGGCACGCTGCTGCACCGCGATGTGGTCCGGGCCATATCGAGCGACCGGGCCGGTGACTATCGCTTTAGGCCCGATGCCCAGCCCTACAAGCACCAGATAGAGGCCTGGGAACACCTGACCGCACCCGAACGGCGCTCGGTGCTGGTATCGAGTGGCACGGGATCGGGAAAGACCGAATGCTTCCTGATGCCGCTGCTTCACGATCTGGCGGCGGATGCAGAGCAAAAGGGGCGCCTGACGGGCGTGCGCGCACTGGCGCTTTATCCCCTGAATGCCCTGATCGCCAGCCAGCAGGAGCGGTTGCGTGCCTGGACGCAGCCGTTCGGCGACAAGATCCGCTTTGGCCTTTACAATGGCCTTACGCCCGAGCGTCTCCGTGCCCAGCAGAAGCCCGGCATCGAACAGGCGGCTGACCGTGAGACGCTGCGCAGCGATCCGCCGCCGATCCTCGTCACGAACGTGACCATGCTGGAATACCTGACGGTGCGCCGGGTCGATCGGCCACTTATCGAGAACAGTCGGGGCCAGTTGCGCTGGATCATCCTCGACGAGGCACACGGCTACGTCGGTTCGGCTGCCGCGGAAATCGCGCTGCTGATCCGGCGCGTGTTGCTCGCGTTCGGCGTGCGCGCCGAAGACGTGCGCTTTGTGGCGACTTCCGCAACCATCGGTGACGGCCGCGATGTGACCGACGAGTTGCGGCGGTTCCTGCGGGACATTTCCGGAGCCGACGAAGATCGCGTCAGGGTCGTGCTGGGTGAGCGGGAGAAAGTGGAGCTTCCGCCTCCCTCGGCCGCGACGCAGCTGACCGATGCCGCTCTGGCGGACCGCGATGCGGTGAAGGCCAATCCGGCGGTGCAGTCCTTCGTGCAGGCAGCGCAGGATGGGCCGATTACTCTGGCGCGGGCAGAGGGGCTGCTGGCGCCCACGGGACAACCGACAGAAGCCGTGCTGCAGGCCATTGCCGACGATGGCGATCGGCAGCGCGACCCACTGCTGCCTTTGCGTCTGCATGGATTCCTGCGAGCAGTGCCGGGGCTATGGAGCTGCCTCAACCCGGCATGCGCGGATAGTCCGGAAGGATGGCCTCATGGCAGTATCCATACCGAGCGGGTTGATGACTGCCCTGCCTGCCGCGCGCCGGTGCTCGAAGTCATGACCTGCCGGGAATGCGGTGAACCCTGGCTGGACTGCGAGGAACGGGACGGGCACCTCCGGCCTCGCTATACCCCGCCCACGATCGATGAATTTGCCGCCTTGCGGGAACGCGAAATCGCAAGTGACGATGAGACGGACGACGGTTCCGAGGATGCGCTGTACGATGCCGATAGGCTGATGTTGGCCGTGCGCCCGCTGGACGGGTGTCATCTTGCCCATGTCGATCCGCTAACCGGCAAGCGCCACGATGCTGCGGCGCCGGGGTTGCAGGTACTCCATACCCACTCTGCGTCAGGCTGCGCCGCCTGTGACGCGAAGGAAGGCAATGGCGGCGAAGTGATGCGCCCGTTCCGGTTCGGCGCGCCGTTTCTCATCGGCAATGCCGCGCCGGTATTCCTTGAAGGCGTGCCGCGCACGGCGCCCGAGGAACGCCCACCCTTCCCGCTTCCGGCCGAGGGGCGTCAGCTGCTGTCCTTCACCGACAGTCGGCAAGGAACCGCCCGCTTCGCCGCGAGCCTGCAGACCAATGCCGAGCGCGGGTTCGTGCGCAGTTACCTCTACCATGCCGTGCAGGGCAGCATAGCTCCGCCAGCGGAGGCGGGCGCGCAGGCCGAGGCGCTGAGAGCGGAAATCGCTGCGCTCGAAGCTGTCCCGTCGGAACTCAGGCCGCCCGCATTGAATGCGCTTCTGAGCACCAAGAAGAACGATCTTGCCGAGCGGGGCCAACCATCACTGAATGGCATTCCCTGGTCCAGAATCCGCGAAGACCTTGCCGGCACCGCTGAAGTAAAGAAGTGGATGACCGAGGTCTGGAAGTACCGGGACGATCGCTATCGTGCATCGCCCGACGATTTCGCCCAGTTCCTCCTGCTGCGTGAATTCGCCCGTCGGCCGCGTCGTGCGAACACGGCTGAAACGCTCGGTCTGGCCCGGCTGCGCTTCGCGCCGATCGACGCGATAACACGGGTGCCCGATCCCCTTGCGGAGAAGGGAAAATCCCTCGCTGACTGGAAAGGGCTGCTCTACTCCATCGTCGATATGACGGTGCGCGCGAACATGGCGCTGCACGTCAAGGACGACGATCTGCACTGGGTGACCCGACAGGGCTGGCGCAAGACGATGCTGCCTTTCGGCGAGCCGAAGCAGGCCGAAAGCGAAATTTCCTGGCCGAAGGCGGGCAAGGCCGGGGTCTCCAACCTTGTGCTCATCCTGGAGAAGGCGCTGAGCCTGGACCGCGTACAGGGTCATGATCGCACCATTCTCAACGATGTGCTGGAAGCGGCATGGCGGGCATTGACGCCGTTGCTGCACGATCCGGCCCGATCGACTTATGCGCTCGATTTCGACCGGGCGCATCTGGCTCCGGTAACGCAGGCGTGGCTTTGTCCCGTGACCGGCCGCATCTTGCCGGAAACGGCGCTGGGCTTTACGCCTTATGGGCATCGTGAGGGCCTACGTCCCGCAAACCATACCGCCCGTCCGATCGTACTGCCACGATTGCCGATGTCGTTTCCCCGGGGAAGCCAGGTGGAAATGGTCCGGGCATGGCTCGATGGGGACGAGGCCGTAGCCGATCTGCGTCGAGCCGGCATCTGGGCAAACCTTCAGGACCGTGCGGCCCTGCTGTCGCCATACATGCGCTCGGCGGAGCACTCGGCGCAGCAGCCGCCCGAACGCCTTCGCCGTTTCGAGGCGGAATTCAAGAAAGGTGAGATCAACATCCTGAACTGCTCCACGACGATGGAGATGGGCGTGGATATCGGGTCGGTCGCGGCGGTGATGATGACCAACGTGCCGCCGTCACTTGCGAACTACCGCCAGCGCGTGGGCCGCGCAGGACGCCGCCGTCAGGGCTTTGCCTCGTCGCTGACTTATACGCGCGACACGCCGCTCGACCGCGAAGCGTTCCGTGCGCCCGAGGCTTATCTGGCCCGCCAGACGCGGGCGCCGCATGTCAAGCTCGACAGTCGTCGCATTGTCCAGCGTCACGTCAATGCGCTGCTGCTCGCACGCTGGTTCGCGAGTGAAGGGGGCGAGGCGCTCAAGACCCGCACTGGCGATTTCTTTGGATGTCCCGGGGTCATCGGGGCCGACCGGCCAGAGCATGTTCCCGCAGAAGGCTGCCTCGCGTGGCTCGAAGCATCCGGCACGTTCGCGCAGTTGCACGATGAAGTTGCGCATCTCGTGCGCGGCACGGTGCTGGAAGGGGACGGGACCGTGTTCGATGCTGCGTATCAGGCGCTGGAGGCGGCGCGCGACGCGGTGCTGCTGGAATGGGAGAGCCTGCAGGAACAGGCTGCCGGCATGGCGCCTGCTGCGCAGGCAAGCCTGCGCTACCAGCTTGAACGCATGGCGGGCGAGAACCTGCTGGGAGAGCTTACGGTGCGCAGCGTGCTGCCCGGGCATGGTATGCCGACCGGCGTCGTACCGTTCGTGAACACGGACAAACCGGCATCGGATGGCCGCGATGCCGACAGGGATGATGCCAGCCGTCGGCGTCGCTCGTTCCCCACGCGATCGCTCGACATCGCCATCCGCGACTATGCGCCGGGCGCGGAAGTTGTGGTCGATGGGCTCGTCTACCATTCCGCTGGTGTTACCCTAAACTGGCGCCGTCCGGCCGAGGACGCCAATGCCCGCGACATCCAGAGCATGAAGGTGTTCTGGACCTGCCCGTCGTGCGGCGCTGCGGACTGCGATCATGTCGCTCCCGTGCGATGTCCCGGGTGCCGGGCCGAAATCCCGTTCGAGGCGCAGCGCCGCTTTCTGCAACCCGCCGGTTTCACCGTCGACATGCGCAATCCGCCGCATGCCGATACGGACGACGTGCGCTATGTCGAACCGGAGCCCGAACAGATCGTCGCACGCGGCGCTATCTGGGAGACGATGGCCAACCCGGCACAAGGCCGGATGCGCGGCAGCGCCGATGGGCTCGTCTTCTATTCCTCGCGCGGCGGGAAAGGGCATCAAGGCTATCACATCTGTCTCGAATGCGGACGCGCAGAGCTGGCCGGGACACAACAACAGCCGCTGAAGGATCACCTGCCGCTTCGCGGTACACGTCGCAACGAGGCAGGTATCTGTCCGGGCAATGACAAGGCGTTCAAGGTTACGCAAGCCGTGGCGCTCGGCTCCGAAACCGTGACGGACGTTGCGGAATTGCAGCCCGCAGGGCTGGAGTCCGAGGCCGCAGCACTGGCCGTTGTTTCGGCCTTGCGTGAGGCGCTGGCTCGCCGTCTGGGCGTCGAAGCGCGGGAGCTGGGCATGGCGGTCCGCCGGGCACGCGGACCGCTGGGTCAGGCGACGCACTCGCTGTATTTATATGACCGTGCGTCGGGCGGCGCGGGTTTTGCCCCCCAGGCACTCGCCTTGTACGAGCCGCTTTTGCAGGATGCCCGGGCGATCCTCGATTGCACGCAGCCGGGTTGCGTCCACGGTTGCTCCGCCTGTGTTCTCACTGCCGACTTGTTTGCGCAGCAGGATTCAATAGACCGGATCGCCGCGCTCGCCTGGGTCGAGGAAGTCCTGCGGGAAGGCAGCACCGTCCCGCCAGAGGATCGCGTGGCGCCCGATGCCCGGCTTTGCCGTTCGGTCCCCGACGCGATCCGGAGCGCCGTCGAGAACGGCGCGCGTGTCGTATCGATCTGGCTGGGGGAGAGGGCAGACGTCGCGGGTCTTTCCGAACCGTCTTTCACGCGGTTTTCCCGGCGCCTTGTCGAGCATGGAGCGAAGATCGACCTGATCGCATCCCCGGCATGGCTAGATGCGCTCGACCCCGCGGCGAGACTGGCTTTGCGCGATGCCGTGAAGGTGCTCGGCGTAGCCCTGCGCAAGGGGGAAACGCCGAAGCTGACTAACGGCGCCCGTGTCGTTGCGGCGGTGGAAGGCAATCCCGGCACGGCCTGGGCCACCCGGGAGGAAGGCGCTCAAGCGCCGGGCGCGAGGTGGGGCATGGGGCAGGACGCCCCGGTCGTCTCTTTCACGCCGCCCCGCCTGTCGCCTGCGCTGACGGTGGATCTTGATAGCCTGTTGCCGCCATCCGGGACCCGGTTCCTGGAGATCGGCAACCAGTTCGACGGAACCCTGCTCGACTTCGGTCGCCGATTTGCGGCCATGTTGGTTCCTGTCATTCAAGAAGCAGGAGGCATCGCGACCCTGACTGGGATGACCTACAGCGATCGCTATCTGCAATCGCCTCTGGTCGTGCGACTCATGGCAGATGCGCTGACTGCGCTTCGGGATGGCCTTGGCGGTGGTACGCAGGACATGCCGCTCAAGATCGACACCAACCGCTTCAAGCCGAATGAGCGCCAGCCATACGCGCCCGATCACGACTGGGAATGGGAGGAAGACCGGAGGGATATCTTGCTGGCCCTCCTGGAGCAGCGCGGCTTCGCAGCCGACCTGGAAGAGGGCAAGACCGCTCACGGGCGCGTAATCACCCTTGCATTCGTCGGAGGCAAGACCGTGCGCGTCATCCTCGACCAGGGCTTTGGACCATGGCGCACGCCGGCGTTCGCCAAGTTCAATTTCGGCGACGACGCCCTGACACAGGCACTTCGGATCGATGCGTACCAGGCGATGTTGGCGATACGCGGGCCCGTTTACATCGTTGTCACTAACTGATTGTATGCAAGTCATTTATTCTTGGGGGCAAGCCAGATCATGAATGCGCCGACTGCGGCTGAAAAGCCGATCCTGCCGAATGAGGTGCTGGCCTATCTGTTCAGCAATCCATGGATCGGCTTCATTCTTGCTGCGTTGATCCTTGCGGGGGCGGGCGCGATCATCGTCTTCAATTATCGGCGCCATTACGCGCCGATAACCCGTGCGCTTTTGGAACGCCTGCGGGCAACGCGGATCATCGCCGATCAAGAGCACGATGCCGAGGCGCAGGACGTTTTCGTGGCGCACTTCGACAGCATCGAGGAAGCGATGCTGTCGGGCGGCAAGGAAGCCGCCGAACTGCGCCATGCCTGGACGCAATTCAGCGAAACCATCGTCGACAAGAACCAGTCTCCACTCCAGGCGACCACGCGCCCGGATGGCTACTTCCTGCACCTTGGCGATGATACGCGGGTATTGGCATGGTGGGCTAACATCTTCGTCGCGCTGGGCCTGACGTTTACGTTCCTAGGCATCATCGGGGCGTTGTCGAAGGCCGTGGCGTCCATGTCCGGAGGGGACATGGCGACGATGCAGTTGGCGTTGATGCAGTTGCTGGTCATCACTGCCGCGAAGTTCTGGACCTCAGTCGGCGGCGTGATCGCTTCCGTGATCCTGCGTTGGTTTGACCGGCGTTGGCATTCGCGCACCCAGCACCGGTTGGAGACGCTGTGCGAGCGCCTCGAATTCGGAACCCTGTTCTCGCCGCCGCAGCGCGTGGCTGCGGAGCAGCTGCACGAGTTGCGCCAGCAAAGCGTCGCGCTGACCGAGTTCAGCAATAACCTTGCCGCCGCAATCGGCGACGCTCTGGGCAATCACATGCAGCCGGTTGTTGCCGGGCTTTCCGGCATCCAGACTTCTCTCAACGAATTCCGTGAGGGCAGCTTCAACCAGATCGGCAAGGAGCTGGGGGAGGCGATCAGCCAAAATGCGGGCCATGAAATGCAGGCTCTGGCTGGCGCGCTTGCCCAGATGAGCGTGGGCATGGATGGCGTGCGTGATCAGCTTGCCGGCGCCAGTGGCGAAGCCAGCGAACAGATCGCAATGGCCGCGCGCGAGTTTTCCGCTGCATCCGAGGCGATGACGCGCGCCTTCGCTGGCCTCAATACCCGCATCGAGGCCATGGCCTCGCGAATGCAGGACCACTCCAAGGCGGCCGAACAGCGCATTCTCGACCGGGTGGCAGAGGACCGAGCATCTTACGATGCGATGGCACAGGGGCAGCGCGATGCGATGGCTGCCGTCGGCCAGCAGATAGGATCTGCCGCGAGTATGGCAGGGGCCGAGATGGTCCAGGCGGTGCGCAGCGCGGTTGGCGAGGCGATGAGCGAGAGCACGGTCGCGATCCGCAGCGCGCTGACGGACTTTGCGGGCGCCACCAGCGGTATCCAGACCGCTTTCGATCACATGAAAGGCCAGATCGCCGAATTGGGCGATCGTCTGGCGGGCAGCGCTGGCGATGCCGCAGACCGCAATGCGCAAGTGCTGACGCGCGCCGCCGAAGCGCTCGAAGGAGCCGCCGCCCGTGCGCATTCGGGCATGGGCGAGGCGCTGGATCACGCCATCAATCGTTCTGCCATGGAGACCGAACGCGCACTGACGGCGGCCTTCGCCAGCTTTGGGGAGCGGTTCGAGGCGGCCTCGGGCCAGTTCGTGCAGATGCTCAGCAGTGCGGTCGGTCGGATGGAAGTGCTGGCCCAGTCGATAGAGAGATCGACCACAGCGTCCGACACGCACGCAACCCGCCTTGTCGACGCTGGCCGTGAGGCCCAGCAAGTCGGCACGCTGCTTGGACGCGCTGCGAACGATGTTGCCGGAGCCGCCGAACCGATCCGCACGGCGACCACGGCTATCCGCGAATCCGTCGCCCAGAGCCAGGAGCTGCTGCGCCGTCTTGAGCAGTCCGGCAAGGAGCAGCTCGAGGCGATGGAGGAGGCGGCCGATGCGATCGAGGCCGTTTCCGAAGCCATGGGCAAGACCTCGGCATCGGCGGGACAGGCCTGGGAAAGCTACCGGGAACGCTTTGAGGGTGTCGATCAGAACCTCGCAAAGGCTCTGGAACAGATCCGCAGCGCCTCGGCCGAACATGCGACCGCGCTCAATGCGGAAATCGGCAAGATGGACCAGAACCTTGCCACGGCAGTCGGCAGGTTCGCCTCCGCGGTCGATGACATCAAGGATCTCGCCGATGCGCTGGAGGACGTGCGTGGGCGGACGCTGACTTCTGACGGTCCGCCGGAAAGGGAGCGTTAAGCCATGGACGCCCGGGGAATTCGCCGTTCACGAGAGACCGAAGAGGAAGAGAGCTATTTCATCTCGATGGCCGACATGATGGTCGGCTTGGTTTTCGTGTTCGTGATCCTGCTGCTCTACTTCGCGTTGCAGTACCAGCAAAAGAGCAAGGCGCTGTCTGATGCCGGTGAGGTTCGCACCCAGATCCTTAACGATCTGAAGGAAGGGCTGGCCCGGCAGGGCTTGCCGGTCGAGATCGACACGCGAACCGGCGTGCTGCGCATCCCTGCCGAGATCCTGTTCGCCAGCGCGCAATATCGTCTTTCTCCTGAAGGCGAACAGAAAGTGGCAACCGTGGCCCGGGTGATGGGCGAGGTCTTACCGTGTTACTCCCAACCCCGCCCGTCCCGCGGTTGCAAGCCGACCGAACACAACATCGACGCGATCTTCATCGAGGGGCATACCGATGCCGACCAGCTGACCGGCTATGGCCCGATCAGCGACAACATGGACTTGTCGGCCCTGCGCGCGACCAATACCTTCCGGGCCATGTACGCTGCTGCGCCCACTCTTCGCCTGCTGCACAACCGCAGCGGCAGCGCCATCCTGTCCGTCAGCGGCTACGGCGAGGCGAGGCCGATTGCGCAAGGCAACGATGCTGCGGCGAAATCCAAGAACCGCCGCATCGACGTGCGCTCCTTGATGGAGACGCCCGGTCAGGAGGACTTGTCCGGTTTGCTGGAGCAAAAGCCGTGAGCGGTGCCTTGCGCAATGTGGCGGACCGCATCGCCAAGTCGGGACGCCTACCCCAGCCCGGGGGCAAGACGCGATCTCCGCTTGAGCGCGCGGTGGAAGCCTTGAGCCATCGCCAGAGCGCAGCCACCAGGGAAGCCGAACCTTGGGATGACTTCCTGCAGCGCATCGGCGTGATTGAACAATCGGCATGAACCCCGCGTCTCTCTCGCGCCGGGACTTGCGGCGGTTCGTCAAGGACTTGTGGGCCGATCCGCGCTGCATCGACCATGCTCGCTCGGCGGTCGACGTTGCCGCAGGGCACGACGCGCAGAGCCTCGATCGTGCCATCCTCTCAGGCTATCTGCGGCACTTCCCGCGAAAGCATCCGGACTTCGAGCATCTGCGCGCGGCCACGCAATACGTGGCAGACCGCCGTGATTGGGTCTGGAAGGCGCACGGGCAACGCTGGGCGCTGTGGGATGCGGACGAAGCACCGGTGCGGCTCGCCAATGCCATGCTGCAGGGCGATGGTACGAAGGCCCTTCGCGAAGCGGGGCTGGAAGGCGATCTGGCCCAGGGTGAGCTGGTGCATCAGGCGGTTATTGCTGCCTGCATGGTATCGTCCAAAGCCAAGGCGGATGATGCCCGGTGCTTCGGCGAGTCGCTGATCGACCTGTTCGATGCGCACCAGATCGTAGGGCGCGAGGGCATACTGGCTTATGGCCTACTTGCTCCCTGGCAGGACAAGCAGCCGGACAAGAATTATCGCAACCATATCGGCGGCATTCTCGTGCGGCGCATCGGCGACCCGCGCATCGAGGTCAATCGCTGGCAGGCCCTGCGCAGTGACCTGCTGGAACATTACGGGCTGGATCTGGCGCCCGCTGTGCAATCGCTCAAGCGGTGGCTGACCGAGGCGGCGTTCGATCTTTTCTTCAAGATTGTCGGCGCGTCGACGAATAAGCTGGCCCAATGGGAAAAACGGGAGGCTTTCTGGCGCGGTTATCTCGATAGCGACCATATGCCTGATGCATGGTTCGCATTCGGCAAGCAGGCAGAGCGAACTGCTGCTAACCAACCTGCTTCCGACTATGTTGCTTTTGCCCGTATCGAAGGTTCCGGCGCCTCTCCCACGCAATCAGCGATCATCATGTCCATTGGCGCCTTGCGCTTCGCCGAATGGAGCGACGATGGCGGCGTCCGCATTTGGCGATCAGACGATCCTTCCGCACCGCAGATGTACTTGCCTTCGTATTTTGGAACAACGTTGCGCACGATGAACAGCCGGCGCGGATTTGAGGAAGGCTTCGACGTCATAAGTCATGGTAGTGGGTGGCAGTATAAAGTTGCCCGGCACATCTTTAAATTTACCGGAATTCGCCACCCGCAGTGGGGCGCTGGACTATAATGCCCTTGCCCCCGCAAACCGCATTCCGCAGCGACAGTGATGGTCTCAGGCTCGTCCGGGAAACGCCGTCTCGCATCCCCTTCGGCAAGGCGGCGATGGCGTATGTCCCGTTCGATGATTGGGTGCTGGAGCGCCCCGCCGCCGCGTCAGCCGCGCTCGCCCGTGTGTTGCAGGCTATCGGCGATGGCGCGCTCGGTCGTGACGGGGTGCCGATGGTCGCGGTCGAGAACGCGCGCGCAACGCTCCACGACGATTTCACCGCAAGCCTGTCCGATAGCGAGGCGCTGGCACTCGGCTTGCCCCCCGCGACGCGCCTTGCGCTGAACTTGCGGTCATTCGGGCTGATCCACAAGGACGGCTTTCGCATCGATGCCTCGTGGACCCGCACCGGCGGGGTAGCGGCAACGGTGCGCCAAAGCGGGAACCGGTTGTGCTACCAGCAGCAGGACTGGCGCATTCCCGAACCCTTGTGGTCGACGCTGGCCACTGTCGAGGCCATCAATGCGGCCCCGGACGCCGCCGCAAGGCAAGCGGGGCTGGCTCGGCTCAAGCTGACGATCGGCGAGGACGCCGCCGACCGCATTCGTCCGGACGGCATCATCGAACGCCTGCGGCTGCACTATGCCTCGGGCTTTTCGCTCAACCTCAACACCAGCGCGGCGGGCATCGATTTCGATCCCGTTCTTTTCGCGCCGGAACGGCTCGCGGTCAGCGAAGAGGGGGCCCAGCTGGACGAGGCTGCGGATGCGCTGCTGCCTCCCGCCCTGGCCGCCGACTTCGCACGCCGCTTCCGCGCCGGGGACGGTGGCCGTCGATCTTATCTGCTGGGCGATGGCTCGCTGCTGTACATCGACCCTCGGCTTGGCGAGGCGCTCACGGTCGTCCGTCAGGCCCAGGCCGGCAGTGCCGAGCAGAGGCGCAGGTTCGCATCGGCTCCCCAGCGCGCCATCGCGGCAGCGTTGGGAGAGGCGCAGGACGATGACGCAGCGCCGCTGTTCGTAGAGACCCAGCAATTCTCTGAACGGGTCGCTGGCATCGATGTCTGGCGCAAGCCGGTCCTGCCGTGGATCAAACCCAAGCCGAACAGCTGGCTGCCCGAATGCTTCGGTCTTCGCATCGGCGATCCGCCAGCCACCGAAACCATCGAAATCCCGCCCGAGCGCTTGGAATACGTGGCAGCAACGGCACAGGAGGCCCTGCGCCTCAACGAACCGACCTTCACGTTCGATGGCCATGTCGTCCCGGCGACCCAGGCAACGGTGGGTGCCTTGGCGAGCCTGGGCGATCTGGCCGCCGGCCTGCGCACCGGCGTCGATCCCGCCGCCCCGCCCGAAGGGTTGCGGCATCGCTATTTTCTGCAAGTCCGGGACAACCTGGAAGACGTTGCCTATGAACCCTTGGCCACTGCGGTCCCGGCGGCGGATGCAGATCACGACGCGCCGCTGGAGATGCCCGCCACCCTGCTGACGCAGCCCAAGCCGCATCAGACGGCAGGTGTGGGTTGGCTGGCGTCATGCTGGAATGCCCGTTTGCCGGGCGTTGTGCTGGCGGATGACATGGGGCTCGGCAAGACGTGGCAGGCCCTGGCCTTCATGGCCTGGATCCGCGATCGGCAGACCGCGCAACAGCCCGTCCTGATCGTCGCGCCGACCGGCCTGCTGGACAACTGGAAGGCCGAAATCCTACGGCATCTTGCGCCGGGCGCGCTGGGACCGGTGATCTCGGCATTCGGCGCAGACCTCGCCCGGTTGCGTGGCGACGCGGGCCGTGACATCGACACCGGCTCGGCGGCGCTGGCTGCCGAGGCATGGTCGTACACAGGGGTCGTGCTGACGACCTACGAAACCCTGCGCGATTATCATATGAGCTTCGCGCGGCAGCCCTTCGCCGCGATCTTCTACGATGAGGCGCAGAAGCTCAAGAATCCGGCGAGCCAGCTGACCCGGGCCGCCAAGACGCTAAACGCTCGGTTCCAGGTTGCCCTGACCGGCACGCCGGTCGAAAATCGCCTGCAGGATTTGTGGTCGATCTTCGACGTGGTGCATCCGGGCCTGCTCGGCTCCAGCAAGGCGTTCGAGGAGCTCTATCCTCCTGAGGCCGATCGCTTGAAGGTGCTGCACGATATGTTGACCGAGCCGCAAGGTGGCCGGCCTGCAGTGCTGTTGCGTCGCCTGAAGGAGGAATGCCTTGGCAGCCTTCCGGCCAAGCACATCCGACAGATTCCTGTCGACATGCCCCCGGCTCAGATGCAGGCCTATGATCTGGCCATCGCCAAGGCGCTGGTCGTCAAGGGGACGGGTGAACGTGGCCGGATGCTGGAAGTGCTCCACATGTTGCGCGGCGTATCCCTGCATCCCGTGCCGCCTGACGATGCGCGCGATGATACCCGCTATTTCGAAAGTTCGGCCAGGGTCGCGACGCTATTCGCCATCCTGGAAGGCGTCGTCGCCAAGCGCGAGAAGGCGCTTGTCTTCTGCGAAACCTTGTCGATGCAGGCTTTGCTTGCTGCCGAAATTCGCCGCAGGTTCGCACTCTCTCACCCTGTCGCGCGCATTCACGGCGGGGTTACCGGAGCAGCGCGCCAGGCTGCGGTCGATGCGTTCCAGAGCCGGGGCCCAGGCTTCGACGTGATGATCCTGTCGCCCAAGGCCGGCGGGGTCGGCCTGACGTTGACCGCGGCCAATCACGTCATCCATTTGTCGCGCTGGTGGAACCCCGCTGTCGAGGATCAGGCCACCGACCGTTGCTATCGCATCGGGCAGGAAAAGGACGTCACGGTCTATCTACCGCAAGCGGTCCATCCTGACCCGACCATTCGGCCGACCAGCTTCGACCTCATGCTCCACGCGCTCATGGAAAAGAAGCGCGTGCTCAGCCGGGGCTTATTGGCTCCGAGCGATGAGCTTGGCGATGCCAGCGACCTCTTCGACCAAGTGGTCGTCGAACATGAGAGCCGGTCCACACCACCTGTCACAACGCAAGACGAGGCGTCACCGCCTCCGGAGACAGTCACTGCCGCGCCAGTGACAGCAGCACCGCCGGCACCTGAGAAGCGCGTCCTGCGGGGCAAGCTCGGCCTCCGCCCCAAACTCGTCGTATCCGGAGAAAGCGAAGCACGAACGGTCGCTACTCCTTCCCCTCCGAAGGCTCCCGCATCTGCGCAACGGATCGTCTACGCAGAGGGTCAGGCACGTGACTATTCGATTTTCACCCAGCCTTTGCAGGGAGAAAGCATCGACAGCTTGACGATCATCGATCCTTACGGCGCCGCAGGCAACTGGGCGCGACGCAACACAATACAATTCGCGAAGATGTTGCTCGGCCAAGATGCCAAATGCAGTTCTGTGCAGCTGGTATGCTATGAGGGGGGCAGTGTCGCCACTCGGGACTACGAAGATCCATCGATCCAGTTCGAAGACATGATGACACGTTGGCAGGAGACCTTTCCCCAGGTTCCCTTGCATTTCAAGCCGGAAGCCAAAGCTGGAAACCGCAGGCTGCATGACCGGGAAATTACTGCCCGTACACGTTCGGGGCGAACATTCGTCTGGGATTTGGGTCGCGGCATCGATGGTGTGATGACCGCCCGCTTCGAATGCCGTGTGAACTTCAGCGAATTGTGATGCCCATCACGTCGTCCAGAAGCGCTTCTTCATCCTGATCGAGCAGGATGACCTTATTGAGCGAGTGTCTATAGAGTTTTGCAACCAGGCGATGGAGCGGTCTATCCCCGAGGGTCGAGCGATACGGTGCAAGTTGTGCTTTCCCGAAGCCGGTCCAGCCCAGCAGGACCGGCTCCACAATACTGACGCAGGCGCTGGTGAATCTGCTGCGCAACGCCGCCGTCGCCAGCCCCGGTACGGCGATATCGCTGCACACCGAAGCCCAAGGCGAGGAAGCGCGCATCACCGTGGCCAATCCGATCGCCCCCGAAGCTGCTGGCCTAGCCGCCGGAATGGGAGCGGGCATGGGAGTGGGCCTCGTCATCGCCCGCACCATCGTCGAGGCGCACGGCGGCACTCTCACCCGGCAGGACATGCCGGGCATGGCCCGCTTCATCATTACCCTTCCCCTCCTTTCCGGAATGTTCGCATGAGCGACAACGCCCTTTCCCAGCTCGTCGCCGTGCTCGACGACGACGCCGACCTTGCCGCCGACGCCCTGCGCGCGAAGGACCCGGCGGTGGCGCTGGTGTTCATGACCGCCTGGCCGACCACCGCCCATGCCGTCGACGCGGTGCGCCGCCACGGCGGGCTGGACTATCTGGAAACGCCCATCGACGAGGCCCGCCTGATCGCCGCCGTCGCCGAAGGGCTGGCGTGGTCGGCGCGCGAACGCCGCAAGGCCGCCGTCGTCGCGCTGCTCACCCGGCGCGAGCGCGAGGTGCTGGGCCTCATGGTGCAGGGCTACACAAACAAGGAGATGGGGCCGATGCTCGGCATTTCCGACCGCACGGTGGAGGACGACCGCGCCGCGATCATCGCCAAGACCCGTACCAGCGGCATCGCCCAGCTGATCGCCCTGTCCCGCGGCGAAGAGATCTGAAAACGCCTTATCCGGGCTTTTACCGGATGGCTCCCGGTCCTGCGATACGCAATTCAAGGCCGACGTTTCCCGCGGGAAACACCGAAATTCGACAGGCGACCCGAGGCTTTCGCTCACCTGATGCGAAGGCTGAACTAAGCCGGTGCGGGCAGACACTGCCTGCGCCGGCTTTTTCGCATTAAACGGCCATATCGCATTAACCTTTTGGAAAACCGTAATTTTCCCGGATTGACGCGGATGGCACACAGCGGCACTCAACGGCACCCAAGAGCGACACAGCAGCGCCACAGCCTGCCACGACCGGAACTGTCGCACTGTGCATCGATACCCATCCTGCAACTGCCAAGGAGCCTGCATGCCTGACGAAATTCCGCCGACCGATCACCGCATCCCCATGCCGACCTCCGGCCGCTACCTCACCCTGTTCGACACCGCGATTGCCCGCGTCCTGTACCCGGTGCTGCTGGACCTTGCCCGCAACGCCGACGAACCCATCACCTTCCGACAGCTGATCGACCGTGCACGGGGCCTCGTCCTCGATCCGAAGCACCCGATCCACACTCAGGCCCCGGTCGGCATGGGTCGCCGTCTGGAAGCGCTGCGCATGTTCACCGACGATCGTAACCATCCCGATCTCAGCTGCCTCGTCGTCAGCGCAAGCGGGACTTCGCCCCTCTCCGACTTCGCGGCACGTCTCGTCCGGCTGCGGGATCACGATTGGGCAGGCGTTGAAGGCGACCTCGACATTCAGTGCCAAAGCTGGGAGCGTCAGCTGCGCCGCCGCCCCAAACGCACTTATGACGAAGCCAAGAATCTGATGTGGGAGCACTTCAGCCCCAATCGCGCGCGCTATCACGCAGATATCGAGAAAAATTTCCGCGCGGAAATCATCGCGGAACTCGAAGCCGGCGCGGATGTCGAGGAGGTCTTCACCAACATCGACCGCACTTTGCGCGAGCCGGAACCCACATGACCGCTTCTGTCGTAGCCCCGACGCACAGCCCCCGCTAAACGACGCCCCTCACCCCAGCGGACACCGGACCTCATGCGCTTCATCCACACCGCCGACTGGCAGCTCGGTAAACCCTTCGGCCGCTTCGATGCGGAAACGCGCGCCGCGCTGACCGAGGCGCGGTTCGATGCCATCGACACGCTGGGAAAGGCAGCGGCGCAGCATGGCGCCGGCCATGTCCTCGTCGCCGGGGACGTGTTCGACACGGAGGGACCGGACGAACGCACCGTAGTCCAGGCCGTCACCCGTATGGAGCGCCACGTCTGCCGCTGGTGGCTGCTGCCCGGCAACCACGATTTCGCGCGAAACGGCGGCCTGTGGGACCGCGTGCGGAAGCGCGCCGCCGGCAATGTGACGGTCCTCACCGAACCCGCCGCGCATGAGATCGAGGACGGCGTATGGCTGCTGCCCGCGCCGCTGCTCCATCGCCACACGCTCGACGATCCGACCGAGGCCTTCGCGAGCATGGAAACGCCCGGCGCGCGGCTGCGGATCGGGCTGGCACACGGCTCGATCCGGGGCTTCGGCTCGCAGGGCGATACGAAGAACCTGATCGCGCCCGACCGCGCGCGGCTCTCCAATCTCGATTATCTGGCGCTGGGCGACTGGCACGGCACGCTGCAGGTCGATCCGCGCACCTGGTATTCCGGCACGCCCGAGACCGACCGCTTCCAGCCCGGCCGCGACGATCCGGGGCAGGCGCTGCTGGTCGATCTCGAACCCGGAAAGGTGAGCGTCACGCCGCTGCCCACCGGGCGTTTCCGCTGGCTGTCGCGCGACTGGACGGTAGCCGACGCGATCGGCTTTGCGGCGCAGGCGGGCGACCTCCTCGCCCCCTGCGAGCCTGCCGCCACACTGCTGCGCCTGACGCTTTCGGGCATTGTCCCGCTGACCGACCGCGTGGCGATGCTTTCCCGGATCGAGAACGACCTGACCCACCGCCTGCGCCACCTCGACGTGCGCGACGCCGACGTGGTGGCCCGGCCCACCGAGGAAGACCTGGGCATGCTCTCCAACGAAGGCATGATCGGCCGTGCCGGCGCGCTGCTGCGCGCGAAGATCGAGGCCGATGGCCCCGATGCTCCCCGCGCCCGCCGCGCGCTGGAGCGCCTATTCGTCGAAGCACTTCGCGATCAGGGAGACGCCGCATGAGCCTGCTGATCCGCCGCATCGCGCTGGAAAACTTCCGCAAGTTCCGCGCGCCCCACGAAATCGGCGGGCTGACGCAGGGCCTCAACATCGTCATCGAGCCCAACGAGACGGGCAAGTCCACCCTAATCGAGGCGGTGCGCGCGGCGCTGTTCCTGAAGCATAGTTCGACGACGAAGCTGATCCGCTCGTTCCAGCCCATCGGCGACAATGTGGCGCCGCAGGTGGCGCTCGATTTCGACGTTGCCGGTGCCCCGTGGTCGCTGACCAAGAAGTTCATCAAGTCGGCCTCGGTCGAGCTGTCCGGCCCCGGCGGGCGCCAGCAGGGCGAGGCGGCCGAACAGGCATTGCAGGCCCTGCTCGGCTTCGAGGCGGGGCAGCAGGGCGCGGGCTTCGACAAGGCGCTGCACGGCGCGCTCGGCATGCTGTGGGTGGCGCAGACGGACGGGCTTTCCGTCGAGGCCCCCGGCTCGTCCTTGCGCGACCTGATCGGCGCGACGCTGGAGGGCGAGGCGGGCGCGCTGGTCGGCGGCGCCGCGTTCGAGCGCATCCGTACGCGCATTGATGCCCAGCATTCGGCCTATTTCACCGGCCGGGCGGGCGCGCCGACGCAGCGCCTGCTGGCCGCGCAAAAGCGCGTGAGTGCGGCGGCCGAGACGCTGGCCGAAGCCGAAAGGCGCGAGGAATTGCTCGAAGCCGCCTTCGCCGACCTCGACGCCGCGCGCCGCCAGCTGGCGACCCTGCGCCGCGAACTGGACGACGACCCCGACGCCGCCGAGCGCGCCGACGTCCTCGTCCGCCTCGAAACCGCGCGCGGCGCGGCGCAGCAGCTGGCCACTCGCAAGGCCGAAGGCGCGGCGGCGACATCGCGGCTCGGCGGGCTGGAGGACTTGTCCCTCCGCCATGCCGCCGCGCTGGAACGGCAGGCGTCGGCGCAGGCCCGGCAGACGGCGGCGCGCGAACAACTCGCGGGGCTGAACGAGGGTCTCGCCACCGCGCACACCCGCGCCGAGACGGCACGCGGCGCTCTCGATACGGCGCTAGCCGCGCGCGACGTAGCGCGTACGGCGCTGACAGAGGCCCGCGCACAGGACATCGCAATGCGCCGCCGCGCGCAGATCGCCGCCGCGCATGAACGTCTTGCGCAAGTCACCGCGCTGGAGGCCGAACGCGCGCCGCTCGACGCGGCGGTGAAGCAGGCCGTACCCGCACAGGCGCTCGAAGACCTCGCTGCCGCCGAGCGCGAGGTGGTGCGCCATGCCGCGTTGCTCGAAGCCGATGGCACCCGCGTCGAACTGATCGAAGCACAGGGTGTCACGAAGGACGGCGCGCCGCTCGACCCCGGCGAATGGACGCTGACGCGCGAAACCCGCATCGGCCTGCCCGGCGGCGGGGAACTGGTACTGCGCCCCCCGCAGGCGCTGGCCGGGGCGCAGGCCGCGCTCGACGGCGCACGAAGCCGCCGCGCCGCGCTGCTGGCGCAGTGGCAGGTCGCCACGCTGGCCGAAGCGCAAGGCCGCGCCGAAGCCGCGCGCGAGGCGGCGCGCGCGCTGGAAACGCTGGCCGCGCGCGTTCTCGCCGCCGCGCCTGCAGACCGCGATCTCGGCCTTGCCGCCGGGGCCGAGCCCTTGCGCGCCTTCGTCGCCGCGCATCCGCTGACCGCCGGGGAGGCCCAGCCCCCTGCCCGCCCGCTGGCCGAACTGGAGGCCGATCAGGACCGCGCCGACACTGCCTTCACCCGCGCCGAAGCGCAGGCCCGGCAGGCCGAGGACGACGCGCGCGAGGCCGAAAAGGCGCGCGTCCCCCTCACCATCGAGGAAGCCGCCGCCGCCAGCGACCTCGCCCGCGCGGCCGACGAACTGGCCCTGCTCGCCGCCCATGCCGACTTCGCCGACCTTGCCGCGACGCTCACCGCCGCGCGCGAAGCCGCCGCTGCCGCCTCGGTCGCGCTGCAGCAGGCCGAGGCGAACGCGCGCGCCTTCGACGAGACCGCCCTCGCCCGCCGCCTCGACACGTTCGCCGCGCGCCGCCGCACGGCGCAGGAGCGCCAGAGCGAGCTGAAGGCGCAGATCGCGGGGCTGGAGGCCAAAGTGGAGAGCGACGGCGGCAAGGGCCTCGCCGAACACGCCGCCACCGCGCGCGAGGAGGACGAAGCCGCCCGCGCCGCCCTCATCCGCATCGAGGAGGAGGCCGAAACGCTCAAACTCCTGCGCGCCACCATGGCCGAGGCGCAGGCGGAAACCGCGCGCTCGATCACCGGCCCGGTGGCAAGCCGCGCCGCGCGCCATGTCGGCCGCATCCTGCCCGGAGCCGAGCCAGCCTTCGGCGACGATCTCGGCCTCGCCGCGATCCGCCGCGCCGGGGTGGAGGAAGCCTGCGAGCAGCTCTCCAAAGGCACGCAGGAACAGCTGGCGATCCTGACGCGCCTCGCCTTCGCCGACATGCTGCTGGAGGAAGGCCGCCCCGTCTCGCTGATCCTCGATGACCCGTTGGTCTACTCCGACGATGTGCGCCTCGACGCGATGACCGACCTGATCGTCGAGGCGTCGAGCCGCATGCAGGTGATCCTGCTGACCTGCCGCGAACGCGCGTTCCGGCATGTCGAGGGCACGCGGATTAAAATTTAGCAAGACGGCAACTCCGCAGTTTTTGCGGATACCGGTTCTCAAGGAACCGGGCCTATTGCCGCGCCTACGTACAATAGGGGGTACATCCATGTTTCGCAGAGCGATCCTGATTTCGGTCGTCAGTCTGTCCCTGACCGGCTGCGATGCCATCTCGAACCTGATTTCCGGCCCGCAGGGCTGCCTCGATCCCGCCGGCCAGACGACCGCGATCGATGCGGTCCGCGAGGCGGTCGAGAAATACGTCCTCAAGGCTGCCGAGAACATGGAGGGCGGATCGCAGCCCACCGGCTCGAAGATCCGCGCGACGCTGGGCCAGCTCAAGTTCGTCTTCGAGGACGTGCGCACCACCAAGGAAGACCCGGACAGCAGCAAGAAGTTCTGCACCGGCCATCTCCAAGGTCAGCTTCCCGGAACAGATCCTCAAGGATGCTGACGCGGTATTCTCACTGATCGGCGAGGAGACGCTGGGCAAGCGCGCCGACAAGGAAGGCATCCGCAAGGACGCCAATGCCATCGTCTTCGACGCCGACTTCAACGTCCAGCCCACCGATGACGGCAAGAAGGTCTATGCCGAAGTGGAAAATCCCGACACGATCACGCACATGATCGGCGACATCGTTGGCGGCCACCTGCTGCGCAAGCCGGTCGAACAGGCCAACCGCACGCGCATCGACCAGGAAGCCGCCGAGCAGCAGCAGGCCGAGCAGGCGCAGACCGACCAGCGCGAGGCGGCTTACGAGGAGGCGAAGGCCACCAACGATCTCGCCACGCAGGGCATCAACGCCTCGTGGAACGCGCTGCCCTCCGAAGTGCGCCAGCGGGTGCTGCCGATGCAGCGCGCCTGGATCAAGCGCAAGGACGCCGAGTGCAAGATCGAGGCGGCCAACACCTCGACCGATCCCACCGAGCGCGAAGCCGCACGGCTCCAGTGCCAGGCCCGCTTCAACAACCAGCGCGCGAGCGAGATCAACGATCTCGTTAACCGCACGGCCTACCAGCAGTCAGAAGAGACGTACTGATAGCGAATGACGGCGCCGGAACCGGCGCCGTCACGCAAGCCTCACCGCACCAGCGCGACGCCCAGACGCAGGCGGCTGACGCGCTTGTTGTAATCGAGCAGGTTCTCGCCGTAGCCGGTGAAGCTCTGCGCGAAGAGGTAGAAGTCGGGGCCGCCGCCCAGCAGGCGGCGCAGCGGGTAGGACAGGTCCCCGGAAATCGAACCCTTGCCGCTGCCGAAGTTGAACCGGCTTGAGGACGAGAGGCGCAGGCCGTTTTCCTGCCCGATCTCGAAGAACAGGCCGGTGTTGCCGCGATAGCGGCGCACGTCCGGGTTGTCCGACAGGTCGCCCGCGTAGAACCACGCGCGCGGGGCCACCGTCAGGCGAACATCGCCGCCGAGCGAGAATGCGGCCATCGGCGCGATGTAGACGGTGTTGAGGCTGCGTGAGAAGTCCCCGTCGCGCCCGTTGGATTCGTGGCGCATGCCGATCTGGGCGCTCACCGTGGCGGCGTCCGACAGCGCTTTCGGCGAGGTGACGTAGAACACCTCGGGCTGGAAATCGATGTTGCGGAACGGCGAGGACTTCGCGCCCAGATCCCAGAACATGCGCTGGGTATAGGCGAAATAGAGCCCGTCGCCGAGCGACTTGCCGCCTTCGCGCGCGCGGCTGCCGAACAGCTGGTAGCGGAAGCTCAGCTGGATGCGCGCCTCGTCATCGGTGCCGGGGCCGTAGACGGCGTAGATCGGCTCGTTCGCGCTGAGGTTCGCGAGGAAGGCATTGCCCACCGTGCGGTCGCTTGGCGGCGGAGTGGCCGGGACCGGGGCCGCAGTCGTCGTCGCGGCGGCGACCTGCGGGGCGCTGTCGGGCGCCGTGACGCTCGGTGGTGCCGCCGCCAGCGTGACCGACTGCCCGCCCCACGCGGGGACCGATAGCAGCGCGCCGTTCTCGAACCCTTCAGCCGCAAGGCGGTAGCGCGCGCTCACGAAGCTGCCCGGCGCGATCGCCCGCACGGCGGGACCATCGGGGTCGCGGCGCAGGATGACGGTGCGGCCGGTTCCGAAGGCACCCGCATGGGCAAGACGCGCCTCGACGGTTTCGGGCAGGGTCGCGTTCGCGGCGGCGGTGCCGGTGTTGAGCAAGCGTACGTCCACTTGCGCGCCGCCTCCCGCATCGGGGGCGACCTGCCCGATCAGCGTCTCGATCCCCTCCTGCGCGAAGGCGGGGGTAGAAATAGCGGTCGCAAGCGCGAGCGCGGCGCCGAATGTCAGGGGTCTGTTCATGGGTGCAGCTTGTGGCCCGGCAGTCCCGGGTTTTCCATCGCAATTCGGCAGACCACAGCGAAACGCGAAGACGGGACCGCCACCATTGGGGGAACGATCGCGGCGTTCTGCCGCTGAAACGGCTCAAAACCCTCGGCTCACCCCGGCGGGCGCACAGCTCGTCCACCCGTTTCCCTTTATTGCGTTTGCTGCACTAAGGGGCCCCAAACCCGGTTGATGCCGTTCTCGGCGTCGCTTCAGATCCATGGCCGCTGGTCGGCCGCATCCGTCATGTGCACCCGCGCGCCTTGTCCGCGCTCGCTTTCGGCGGAAACCGGAGAAAAACATGTCCGCTAGCCAGGCGCTCAGCGCCCAATACGGCTGGTTCAAACGCAGCAGCGAACTGACCGTAGACGACGTGACCGTCGTCGACCGATCCACCCTCAACCGTGCCGTGGGCGCCGCCGCGCTCGGCAATGCGATGGAGTGGTTCGACTTCGGCGTCTACGGCTACATCGCCATCACGCTGGCCAGGTCTTCTTTCCCGCCGGCAGCGCCAGCGTGCAGCTGATCGCCACGTTCGCGACGTTCACGGCGGCGTTTCTAGTGCGGCCGCTGGGCGGGCTGGTGTTCGGGCCACTGGGCGACCGCTATGGCCGCCACAAGATCTTGGCGCTGACGATGATCCTGATGGCGGCGGGGACGTTCGCGATCGGGCTGATCCCGTCCTATGCGCAGATCGGCATCGCGGCACCGCTGCTGCTCCTGGCGGCGCGGCTGCTACAGGGCTTCTCCACCGGCGGCGAATATGGCGGCGCGGCGACCTTCATCGCCGAATATTCCACCGACCGGCGGCGCGGGCAGATGGGCAGCTGGCTAGAGTTCGGCACGCTGGGCGGCTATATCGCGGGCGCCGGCACGGTCACCGCGCTGCAGATGACGCTGACCCCGGCAGACATGCTGGCATGGGGCTGGCGCATTCCGTTCCTCGTCGCCGGGCCGCTCGGCCTGCTGGGGCTCTATATGCGCCTGAAGCTGGAGGAGACGCCCGCCTTCCAGGCCTATGCCGAAGAGGTGGACAAGCGCGAGGTCGAACGCCCCAAGCTGGGCGACCTGTTCCGCCGCCACCGCGCGCAGCTGCTGAAATGCGTGGGGCTGGTGCTGGTGTTCAACGTCACCGACTATATGCTGCTGACGTACATGCCCAACTATCTGAGCGTGACGATGGGCTATGCGGAGAGCAAGGGGCTGCTGCTCATCATCCTGGTGATGGTAGTGATGATGCCGCTCAACGTGCTCGGCGGCCGATTCAGCGACCGTCTGGGCCGCCGCCCGATGATCATCGGCGCCTGCGCGGCGCTGATCGTGCTGTCGATCCCGTGCATGCTGCTGATCGGCACCGGCAATGACTGGCTGATCTTCCTTGGCCTGATGCTGCTGGGCGTCTCGCTGGTGTGCTTCACCAGTTCGATGCCCTCCACCCTGCCCGCGCTGTTCTATACGCCGGTGCGGTACAGCGCGCTGTCGATCGCGTTCAACGTCTCGGTCTCGCTGTTCGGCGGCACCACGCCGCTGCTGACCGCGTGGCTGGTGGAGAAGACCGGCGATCCGCTGGTGCCCGCCTATTACCTGATGGGCGCGGCGACGATCGGGCTGCTGACGATGCTGACGGTGAAGGAGACGGCGGGAATGCCGCTGCGCGGATCGCCCCCGGCCGTGGGATCGCAGGCAGAAGCCGTCGCGCTGGCGAAGAGCGACGAGCCGGTCACGGTCGATACCGCTCTGCCCGGACTGGCGGCACCGGAGGGGACGGGACGCGCCGAAACGCTGTCGTTCCGGGATGAACCGGGGCTTCGCTTCACCTGACGCGAGGCGGGCGGGGCGAGCTCCCGTTTCGATTCCGACGAGTTAACCTTTTGGAAGACCGGAATTTTCCCGGATCGACCGGATTCATCCAAAGCCCCAATACGCGGAAAATCCTTTAGACCCGAGGACTCCGCATGACCGATATCTACGGCGCTCACCGTGCCCAGCTGCTTGAAACCGCTACCGAGGACACGCTGAAATGGCTGGCCGGGCCGGATCAGCCTGCAGGCGCGAAGCCGTCCGACCAGTTCTGGATCCGCGCCTTCGCCCGGGGCGCAGGGCCTTTCGCGCCGGACGATGCGCACCGTTTCCTCGTCACGTTCATCCTCACCATCATGACGCGCTGGGATCGCGAGAAGGTCGCGCAGGAAATCGACGCTTTCCGCGAGACGGCGGACTTCGATCCGGCCACGCACATCCCCATCCTCGCAGAGGCGTTGCGCGAGGCCAACGAGCCGCGCAACCGCCAGACCTCCGCCGCCAGCAAGATCGCCAACTTCGCGTTCCTCTCCGCCGAGGTCTACATCTGGGATAGCCTTGCGACGGGCTCGGTGCGCCTGCGTGAGAGGCTGGCAGGACGGGTGCCCGAAGCCTACAAGATCGGCAGCGACCATCGCTATCCCGCCTATCACGCCGCCTGCCGCCGCGCCTTCGAGCGTGAGATGGGGCAGGACGACTTCCTGCAGAAGGTCCGCATCGTGATCGACCATGTGCGCGCCATCGACGGGCCGCTGTCCGATCCGGCCGTGCCCGATAGCTTCTTCCAGCGCCGCCTGCTCGACAAGCTGATGTTCCACGAAGGCGCCATGCTGCGTGAGGCCGGAAGCCGCAAGCCCCGCATCAGCCGGGGCGAGTGATCCCGCAGGCGATGCGACCGTTCCTGTCGTATCGCCTTCCTATCAAGCGCCCAACGCCAGCGATTTCAGGACTCTCCCCTTTGCGCACGTACGAAGACCAGTTGCTCCATTCCCCGTCCGATCTGGTGACGTTCCTCGGCTGCGCGCACGCGGTGTCGCTGAACCACCTGCGCCTCGTCGATCCCGGCGCGCTGCCCGATCGGGCCGAGGACGATGCGATGGCGAAGCTGGTCCAGCGCTCGGGCCTCGACCATGAGGACGCCTATCGCGCGCGCCTTGAAGCCGAGGGCCGACTGGTGGAAATTCCCACCACCGGGTCGCTGCGCCGCCGGGCGCAGGCCACGCTGGAGGCGATGCGCAGCGGTGCGAAGACGATCTTTCAGGCCGCATTCCTCGATGCGCCGTGGCACGGTTTCGCCGATTTCCTGATCCGGGTGGAGGAGCCTTCGGACCTCGGGCCATGGTCCTACGAGCCGGTCGATACCAAGCTCGCCAAGTCGGTGAAGGCTGCGTACATCGTCCAGCTGGGCCTCTACGCCGACATGATCGCGAAGGTTCAGGGCGTCACCCCGCGCCGCGTCCATGTGGCGCTGGGCAGCGGGAAGACGGAGACGTTTCGCCTCGCCGAATTCGCGCATACGTTGGATGCCGCCAAGGCGCGCTATCTCGATTTCATCGCTGACGGTGCGCCGCAGTCCGCGCCCGAACTGTGCTCAGCCTGCAAGCTGTGCGGGTGGCGCGAGCATTGCACGGATCAGCTGGATGCCGCCGACCACCTCAGCCGCGTAGCGGGGCTTGGGCGTCCGCAGCGGCGCAAGCTGGAGGATGCCGGCATCACCACCCTCGCCGCGCTGGCCGGGGCGGGCGAGGACACCGTGGTCCCGCGCATGGCCGCCGCCACGTTCGGAAAGCTTCGCGCGCAGGCGGCGCTGCAGCTGACCCGGCGCGAGGGCGGCGATCCGGTGGTGGTGCCGCTGCCGGTCGAGCCTGGACGCGGCTTCGCCACCCTGCCCGCCCCGCACCCGGCCGACCTGTTCTTCGACCTCGAAGGCGATCCGCTGACCGAAGGCGGGCTTGATTACCTGTGGGGCGTCCATCACGTCGCGGGCGGCAGGCCCGAATTCCGCTTCCGCTGGGGCCACGACCGCGCCGCCGAGCGCATGGCCTTCGAAAGCACCGTGGACTGGATCGTCGCCCATCTGGCCGCGAACCCGGGCGCGCACGTCTACCACTACGCGCCCTATGAGGTGACCGCGCTGCGCCGCCTCTCCACCCTCCACGCAAGCCGCGAGGACGCCATCGACACGCTGCTGCGCGAGCGCAAGCTGGTCGACCTCTACGGCGTGCTGCGCCAGTCGATCCGCACCTCGGAGCCGAACCTGTCGCTGAAAACGATGGAAGTGTTCTTCGCGAAGAAGCGCGATTCTGCGGTGACCAACGCCGGGGACTCGATCATCGAGTACAAAAGCTGGCAGGATTCCGGCGAGCAGAAGATCCTCGACGACATCCTCGAATACAACAAGGTGGACTGCGAGAACACCGAGGCCCTGCGCGACTGGCTGGTCAGCCTTCGCATGGGCGATCTGCCCTGGCGCGAAGTCGGTCCCGCCATCGCCCTGTCTGACGACAAGGCCGCAGAGAAAGCAGAAGCCCGCGCCGAGGCCGAGGAAGCCGCCGCCGCGCTGATGGCCGCGATCGCCGCCGGGCCGCTACCCCCAAGCGAGGCGGGGCGCGACCTCGTCGGCCACCTAACCCAGTTCCACCGTCGCGCTGACAAGCCCGCGCTCTGGGCCATGTTCGACCGATGCGAACGCGAACTGGAAGATCTGGTCGAGGACGGCGAATGCGTCGGCGGCATCTCCCCCGCACCCGACGCGGACGGCGTGTGGCAGTGGAAGGAGGCGCGCAGCACCGTGGCGCGTTACCGCTTCGCCCCGCAGGATACCAAGCTGCGCAAGGGTACGACAGTGCTCCACGCCCCCACGCTCGCCAAGGTGGGCAAGATCGACAGTATCGATGCGCGTGCGGGAACCCTCACCCTCAAGCGCCAGCTGAAAGCGGGAGAAACCTTCCCGCAAAGCGGCGCGCTGATCCCCGAGCCGACGGTGAACAACCGCCCGCTGATCGCCGCCGTCCACCGCGTCGCCGCGCACTGGGCGGCGGGCGGCGACAGCTACCGCGCGCTGATTGACCTCATCGAGCGCACCCCGCCGCGCCTGCACGACTGGAACGGCGGGAACATGGTGTGCGAGGGGGAGAGTCTCGTCGAAGCGGCCACCCTGCGCTGTCTGGCGATGGACGATACCGCGCTGTTCATCCAGGGCCCGCCCGGCACCGGCAAGACCTTCACCAGCGCCCATGTCATCGTCGCGCTGATGGCGGCGGGCAAGAAGGTCGGCGTCTCGTCCAACAGCCACAAGGCGGTCAACAACCTGCTCGCCAAGGTGGAAGCCATCGCGATCGAACAGGGCGTGACTTTCGTCGGCGTCAAGAAGGCCAGCAAGACCGACCCCGGCAGCTACCTGAACGGCGAGATTATCACCGACGTCGAGAGTAACGGCGACGCCTTCGACTACGCGCCGGACCTCATCGGCGGCACCGCATGGCTGTTCGCCGACGAGGCGATCGACCAGTACCTCGACTACCTGTTCATCGACGAGGCGGGGCAGGTCTCGCTCGGCCACCTCGTCGCGATGGGCGCGGCGGCGCGCAACATCGTACTGGTGGGCGACCAGATGCAGCTGGCCCAGCCCATTCAGGGCACCCATCCGGGCGAAAGCGGCCTCTCGGCACTCGACTACCTGCTGCAGGGCGAGGCGACCGTCGCCCCTGATCGCGGCATCCTGCTCGACACCAGCTGGCGCATGCACCCGGACATCTGCACCTTCATCTCGGACGCGGTCTACGACGGGCGGCTGAAGGCCCACCCCGACTGCGCACGCCAGACCCTGCACCTGCCCAAACGCCACGACCCCGCGCTGGCGCCTCACGGCATCCGCTTCGTGGCGATGGACCACGCCGGGCGCGGTCAGCAGAGCGAGGAAGAAGTCGCCCGCGTGGTGGACTTGTGCGGCCAGCTGATCAGCACCCCCTTCATCGACCGGCAGGGCCAGACGGGCAAGCTGGGCTGGGAGAACATCCTGATCGTCGCGCCCTACAACATGCAGGTGATCGCGCTGGCCGAGGCCCTGCCGTCAGCCGCGCGCGTGGGCACGGTGGACAAGTTCCAGGGGCAGGAGGCCGAAGTGGTGATCGTCAGCCTCGCCACCTCCAGCCCGGAGGATCTGCCGCGGCACGTCGATTTCTTCTATTCGAAGAACCGCCTGAACGTCGCGATCAGCCGCGCGCGGACACTGGCGGTGGTGCTGGCGAACCCCAGGCTGCTGGAACTCGACGCGAAATCGGTTGAGCATCTGCGGCTTGTGAATACGCTGGCGTGGATTGCGGGGGAGGGGAAGTAAGTGCGGGAAACGGAATATCAGGGCTGGCTCAAAGCGGAGGGTTCCGCTGTCAGCACGGTCAGCACCCGCCTTTCCGACGCCCGGCGCGTCGAACTGCATTACGGCGATCTGGACGCGGCCTATGTGGAAGACGGCTTCAAGGCCATCCTCGCAGCGCTTGCCTACAACAAGGCGGACGAACAAGCCGGGCGAATCAACCCGTCCGCCATCCCCGTCACCGGCAGCATCTATAATTCTCTGGCAAGCTATCGTTCAGCGGTCACGACGTATCGGCGGTTTCTGGAAACGGCGGATGCACCGCCACCTGACGTCACTTTGGCGCGCGACGATATTCTCGCTGCCATGAAGCGTTGCGAACAAGCCGGTTCCACCGAGAACTTCATCGCTTCGCTTCCCGGTCTGGGTCAACCACGCGACTATTGGCTGCTGGATGGGGGAACACGCTATCCCAGCAAGGCGATCGTAAGGGACGCCCTGCGTGCCAAAGGCCATGACGCCGAACCCGGCACTCGCGTCTGCAAGCAGATGCTGGAATCGCTCGGCTTCGTGGTCATCCACTGGCCGAACATGCAGTCTGCCTGCGCCACATTCATGAAGCGGATGCCTGGCTTCACCACCTTTCACGAGCAATCCGGCGAGTATTGGCGCATCGAACGCGAATACAAGGATCGTATCGGAGCAGCCGTGGGCGAAATCGTCCACTCCCCCATGTCGGATACAGAAGCCGGTCAGGCCATTCTGCGCAAGCTGACATTGGGAGAAAGAGGGCTGCCGCTTGGCTGGCAGACGCTGGATACCCTGGCCAAGACGGAGGCACCGCAACGCGATGCCATTTTCGCCGCCTTGGGGAAGCTCGCCCGGGCAGACGGCGATGCCGGGGCCGCTCTGGAACAGGCCGCCCAAGTTCTGGAAGCGGCCCGCGACGAAGGCGTGAAGCATCTTCACGCCGGATCGGTGCTCAGCACCGTCATCAGTATTCTGGGAACGATGCACCCGCTTCTCGCCGCGTGGTTCAAGATCACGCGGATGCGGGAGGCCGGAACCCGATTGTTCGGGCGCAAGCTGTTCCCCTCCTCCACGTTCCAGCGCGCAGAGTTCGCAGAATATCAGCAGATCATGCTCGCGCTGTTTTTCCTCCTCGGCAATGAACAAGGCTGGGAGCCGGACGATCTTATCGACGTACAAGGCTTCCTCTGGGTCGCTTTGGCATCCGACGAAGAATGGTACGGCGACCGGATGCCGACCGCAGACTTAACCCTCGACCATACCCCCGTCTGGATCGTCACCGCCCGCTGGGACACCGAAGACGGCGTGCAGCGCTTCCTCGATCGCGGGGAGTGGAGCCTGGTGAACGACACCGGCAGCGCCAACAACGACCGCATGCGCCAGATGCAGCCCGCCGACCGCATCTTCATGCGCGATTACTTCCACCAGTCGCAGGGCCTCCCCTTCGAGGCGAACGGCGCGCGCATCTCGGCAATCCGCATCCGCGCGGTGGGCACGGTGACCGAGCAGCGCGGCGACGGCCTTTCCGTCGGCGTGGATTGGGAGACACCGCTGCCCGAACCGCGCGTCTGGTACTTCTACACCCAGAACGACCCCGTCTGGTGGCTGAGGGAACCCGGCGAAAGCCCCCTCGCCGACCGCCTGCGCGCCTTCATCCTGCACGGCGCGGAGCAGGACTACGCCTATTTCCTCGATCAGTGGTTCGGCGGCGATGATCCGTCCGAAAATGGAGCCGCGCCCATGCCCTCCCCCACCAATCTGATCCTCTACGGCCCTCCCGGCACCGGCAAGACTTACACCACCGCGCGCGAGGCCGTGCGCCTGTGCGGCGAGGCGGTGCCCGAGGACCGCGGGGCGCTGATGGCGCTCTACCATTCGCTGCATCGGCAAGGTCGCATCGGCTTCGTCACCTTCCACCAGAACTTTGCCTACGAGGATTTCGTGGAAGGGCTACGCCCCGTCACCGGCGGCTGCGACGGCGGCGGGTTCGCGCTCGAACCGCAGGACGGCGTGTTCAAACAGATCGCCAGCCTTGCCGCCCTTCCCGCTGCCCCGGCCTCCGTGCCATCGCATGCAGGGCGGGGAGGCCCAGGACTGATCGCCGACGACACCGCGTTGTTCAGGATGTCACTGGGCGACGCCGCCGATCGTCGCTACGACTGGGTGTTCGATCAGTCGATCGCCGAAGGCCATGCCCTTTTCAGTTTCGTCGATGTGGACTGGTCCGATGGACGGTTCGATGACCCGTCTGAAATCCTGGCCGAACTCAGGCGCCGCTTCCCGGACAAGGATTATACTGCAGGCAGCGGCACCATCGAATCCACCCACCTGTTTCGCAACGTCGTCCGGAACGGCGATGTCATCGTCGTGTCGAAAGGCAAGAAGCTGTTCCGCGCCATCGGCATCTTCGAAGGGGATTACGAATTCGCACCGAGAGACACGCCGGGCTACAGCCACCGCCGCAAGGTCCGCTGGCTCTGGCACGATCGCGAGGGGTTGCCGGTCTCGATCCTGCGTGACCGGCAGTTCGGCATCAACACCATCAGCCGCCTCCCGCGCGAAGGCCTGAACCTGGCCGCGCTCGACAGGCTGGTGGGCGTCGACGATGGAGCGATGGACGATGCGCCGGTTGCGCAGCCGCATCTGAAGCCCCTCCCCCACGTCCTAATCATCGACGAGATCAACCGCGCCAACATCTCCAGGTGTTCGGCGAACTCATCACGCTGCTGGAGGCCGACAAGCGCCTCGGCATGCCCAACGCGCTGACGGTGCGGCTGCCCTACTCCAAGACCGAATTCGGCGTGCCCGCGAACCTGCACGTTATCGGCACGATGAACACGGCGGACCGCTCGATCGCGCTGCTCGACATTGCGCTGCGCCGGCGTTTCACCTTTCATGAGTTGACGCCGGACGTGACGGTGCCGGAGTTCGTTGACGCGGAGCGGCGCACCGGGCTGCCTCTTGGCCGAATACTTACCACCATCAACGAGCGCATCGAATATCTCGTCGACCGCGAGCACCGCATCGGCCACGCCTTCTTCATCAACTGCGTCACCCGCGCCGACGTCGGCGCGGTGATGCGCGACAAGGTGATCCCGCTCTTGCAGGAGTACTTCTTCGAGGACTGGAGCCGCATCGCGGCGGTGGTCGGGCCCGGGTTTATCGGCAAGCGCAAACTGAAGCCGCCGCCGGGGATCACGGGCGATGATATCGACAGCTGGTACGTGCGCCCCGCCTTCGCCGACGACGCCTACGCCAGCCTCCTGGGCGGTGCCGAAGTTGTAATCGACGAATTGGCTGGCGACGAAGCCCCGCAAGAGGGCGAATGACCCATCGCGCCGTCTCCGAATGGGGCAAAGTTGCGGTGGGAGGCTCAAGCGACGTTTCCGGCGGCGCGTCCAGCGGCTTCACTGTGCGCCAGGCCGAGGCACTGGTGACCGCAGCCCGCGCGCATCCGCTCGGCGGAACGGACGGCGGGCAGATCCTTGCCGATCACCGCCATCACTTGCGCGCAAAGCAGATGGTCGGCGTTCTTGCCGCGCCGGGGTGCAGCCTCGAAATCCTGCCCAAGGTCGATCCCGAGGCGCCTGACGAATCCGCGCATACAGTGCAGCGTCGCCTCGTCAGCCTGATCGACCTCGCGCTGGGGCTCGACATTGGTGATGGCGGCGCGGCGGCGATGGCGCACGGGGCGAACAGCCTGCTGGAGGTGTTCATCCGCCTCTTCGCAGAACGCCTGCTCGCCCGGACCCGCCGGGGCCTACCGCGCCGGTACCTGCCCTGCGAAGACGACCTGCCCGCCCTGCGCGGACACCTGAACGTAACCCGCCAGTTCACCGTCAACGCGATGCGGCCCGACCGGCTCGCCTGCCGCTTCGACGTCCTCAGCCACGACATCGCGCTGATGCGAGTGATGGCCGCGACGGTTGTGTCTCTGGGGAAACGGACCCGCGTGCCCGCCACCCGCCGCCTGCTCGACGAACTGCGCTTCGTGCTGGCCGACGTGACACTGCTGCCTCCTACCGCCCTGCCATGGCCCGCGTTACGGATCGACCGCACGAACCGCGCCTGGGACAGCCTCCTGCGCCTCGCCCGCCTGCTGATGGGGCGCGAATGGCAGGCGACCGGCCACGACACGCAAGGGCACGCGGGCACCAGCCTGCTGTTCCCGATGGACAAGCTGTTCGAGCAGGCCGTCGCCACCCTGCTGCGCCGCGCGCTGGCGGGGAGCGGGATAGAGGTGGTCGCGCAGGGCGGGCTGAAGCACTGCCTCGGCGACTGGCGCGAGCACGATCCTTGCGACGGCCACCTGTTCCAGACCCGCCCCGACCTGCTGCTGCGCCGCGGCGGCAAGGTGATCGCGGTTATCGACGCCAAGTGGAAGCGCCTTGCGGCCGACCCGCTCGACCGCAGGCACGGCGTCGGGCAGGCCGACGTCTACCAGATGATGGCCTACGCCCGGCTCTACGAATGCCGGCGGCTGATGCTGCTCTATCCTTCGGTGCCAGGGACCGGGACCGGTGAGGTCCGGCGGTTCGGAGTCCACGGGGGGCGGGAGATGATCGCGGTGGGGCGAGTGGATGTGGCGCAAGCCACCGCCGGCGTCGTAGCGCCGCTGGACGCGCTGATAAAGGCGCTCGTGCCAGGAGAAACATGCGCAATCTTGCCGTTCGACTGATCGCCGCATTACACCGCCGATCGATATCGCTACGCAGGTAAGCCATCATGGACGAAACACCCGACAACTGGCTCGTTATCCCGACAAGGCGCGAGGTGATCTCGCGGCTCGAACGAACGCCCTTTTCCGCCGATGCCAAAGTGATCCTGGAGCAGCTGCTGGACACGACTGTGACGGTGGGCAGCCGCGAGGCCAGCGTAACTGAAACGAGCGGCTCGGCGGTGTCGCCTTTTTCGAGGTCGCCTGCTCGCGGACAAGTCTAATGACAAGGCGTTCGCACGCTTCACGCGGCGTTGATGAGCGGTCGAACTACGGACGGAGATTTTTAAGCTGCCGCCCTGATGCAGCGAGATGGTTGCGAAAAAGCCGGCGCAAGCTTGGGACTTGCGCCGGCTTAGTTCAGCTCTCGCATCAGGAGCGCGAAAGCCTCGGGTCGCCTCGGAAACTCGGTATCTCGTTGTAAAACGTGGGGTCCTAATTGGCCGGCTGCGTCCCGCCGGTCGATCCGGGGAATTTCCGGATAGGGCATTTCAAATTTCTTCGCCCCGGCTCAGCGCGACGAGCTGCGCCATGCCGTTGGTCCGGGTCTTGGCGATGATCGATGCACGGTGATCCTCGACGGTGCGCTCGGAGATGCCCAGCTCCGGGGCCATCTCCTTGTTGGTATAGCCGCGCACCATGAGACCAAGCACCTCGCGCTCGCGCCGTGTCAGCAGAGCCGCGAGAGCGGCGACGCGGCGTTCGCGGACAGACCACGCCAGCCCTTCGGAGACGGCAGCGATCAGGCGCGCCTCGTCGATCGGCTTTTCGAGGTAGTCGAGCCCGCCATGGCGGCGCACCGCGTCCACGGCGTGGGCGGTAATCGGCCAGGCGGTCATGAACACCAGAGCTGTCGCCGGATCCTTCGCGCGCAATGCGTCGGCAAAAGCAAAGCCGTCCATCTCTCCCATCTGGATATCGCTGACAACGCAGGCGAAATGCTCGGTGCCAAGCGCGGCCAGCACTTCGCCGGGAGCGGTAAAGGCGCGCGCGGCTATGCCATTGCGGCCCAGCAGGCGAGCGACGGTGGCACCAAGATCGGCGTCGTCATCGAGCACCGCGACGGTGTTGGAAGGCACGCCGCAAGCGAAAGCGTCGGTCATGCGAAAGCTCCGGTGAGAAGGGGCAGGGAGATGGTAAAGCGCACGAAGCCTGGTTCGTCACGGCGATAGAGGGTGCCGCCATGCGCCTCGATGATGGTGCGGGCAATGGCGAGGCCGATGCCCATGCCGCCGGTCTGGGCGCCTGGCATCTCCAAGACCGGATTGGACACGGTAATCAGCACCTCCTCGGCGTGGACCCTGGCGGTGAGGTTGAGGGCCTCTCCGGGGCTGGCGGCAAGGGCGTTGCGCAGCAGGTTCACGAGCGCCTGCGTCAGCTCGATCTCCTGCGCCTGGACAACGAGGTCGACGGGAACGGCAGCGCTTTCCAGCCTGCCTCCGGCCGCCCGGGCCTCCGAGGCGACGATCTGGCAGGCCGTCTGCACCAGCATGGCGACGGGAACCGGCGAAGGCTCGTCCACGTCGCGGCCACCGAACCGGCGCAGCCGGCGCACGAGATTGGCCAGAGCGCGGGCCTTGCGGTCGACGAGGTCGGCGCTGGCGACAGTGTCGGCGTCGAGGTGCGCGGTCACCGATTTGAGGTGGGCAGCCTCGATCGCGAGCGTCGAGAGGGGCTGACTGATTTCGTGGATCACCGCCACCGACATCGCGCGCAGGGTTTTGAGCCGCTCGGCCTGAAACAGCAGTCTGTTGCGCTTGTCCAGCAGTGCGCGCGACGTCTTTTGCGCGTCGGCAAAGCTGCCTGCCAGCCAGGTGACGAGGACCACGGCGGCCAGCCCCAGGTGCAATTCAAGGCGCCTGCTGTCGTCGAGCGAGCCGGCCGAGTAAGGCAGGAACACCGCGACCTGTGCAAGGATCGCGAACCAGGCCGGAGTGCGTCCATGACGCAGCCCGATCCAGGCGCCCGCCAGCAGGCTGGGGATCGGCTGGGCGCCGAGGCCGGCGCGCCACAGCGCCGCCGTGAGCAGCAGGCACAGCGCCATTACCAGCACGTCCTCCAGCAGTGGGCGCACGGCGACGCGGGGCAGCCGGCGGCGGCGGAACGATCCGTCGTGAAGCGCGGCAACCCACAGCAGCAGCGGAGCAAGGACGAGGATGCCGAGCAAATCGCCTACCGCCAGCCCGGTCAACGAGATCACGATGTCGGTTCCTATGCGATAGCGCCCCGCATCGGCCGGTAGCCAGGCTTCGAACGGCACCACCATCAGCGCGTTGAGTGCAGGTGCGGCAACGGCAGCCAGACCAAGCATCATCGGCGGCAGCGCCAGTGTATCGTCGCGCTTCGTCATCAGGCGCCGGACCGCGAAGATGGCGAGACCGCAGGTGAAACCGGGACGGGCAGCGCCGGTGATCGCCTGAAGGGCACCGGGTCCAACGAGCGCGAAAACACCAACAGCGCCGTCGGTCAGCACTTCGGTGAGCATCAGCCACGGCGTCAACCTTGTGCCGCGGCTCCACAACACTGCGAAGCGCAGACCGGCGGCAGGATACCAGAGCGAGAAGAATCCCGCCCCGCCCCACGGACTTGCCGCCCAGTGCAGCAGCGCGAAAGCGAGCGCGTAAATCGCCAGTAACGCCGCGTCCACAAGGTGAAGCCTGAAGGCGCTGAAGAAACGGGGCAAGGTCTCGGCAGTCATCTTTTGCCTGTGGCCGGTTCGTGTTCGCTGTGGAACCCGGATTATTCACGGACCTAGCCTGTCATCGTATCCGGAAACGACAACAGGTGCCAGCGACGGTCAGCCCGGATATCGCTCACGCCGCCATAATTCGCGGGGGTCTGCCGCCGCGCTGCGGCAACAGACGCGCCCATTAGGCGATTTATCAGCTCCTCGGAACATCGGCCGACAAAAGCTGACTGAAAACACCGGATATTTCCCGGATCGACCGATGCAATTCATGAAGTCAATTGCCGAGGTGACCTGGGGGGCTCGTTCTCGGCAAACCCGCCCTGGTCCTGCCTGGGATGGACTGTGTGACGTACCGGGCAGCTTGCAAAGGCAGTCCACGTGCGAGAGGAAATGCAAGACCGATGTCTTCTATCCTGACCAATGCCGGTGCGATGACAGCGCTAAGGGTGCTGGGGAGCGTGAATGCCGATCTGAAGGTCACGCAGGGTCGCCTCACTTCCGGACTGGCCGTTTCGGGAACCCGTGACGACAGTGCGAAATTCGTCCGCGCACAGGGCCTGCGCGGAGAGATCCTCATGCAGCAAACGCTTGGCGATGGCCTGAACCGATGGAAGTCTACGACCGATGTTGCCATCGCGGGCGCGCAAACGGTCAGCGACCTTGTCAATCAACTCGGGGCGAAAGCGCTGCTGCTGCAATCGTCCGGCAGTGACCTCAGCGCGGCGAACGCAATTCGCAAGGATATGGAAGACCTGCTTGGGCGCATCAGCGCGGCCGTCGATGCATCCGCGTTTTCCGGGGTTAACCTGCTCAAGGGAAAAGCAGTCACCCAGACCACAACACGTACGACCTACAGCCTTCCGGATTCGACAGTAAACCCGGCGCACATGCTCTCCGACCTGGTCGCCGGCGGTGCGGCGAGCGCTATGCCCCCCGGCAGCGATGAAACGCTGGTAAGCGGAACGCGGCGTTTCACATTGCCGACTTCAGACCTTACGCCCAGCGGGTTCGAGGAACTCATTAGCCCGCTGGCGCCGGAAGATCCCTCATATCTGCCGATCACCACCAACGCTGCCCGCACGTTTCAGGTGGACGCCGGCGTCACTTCAGGCCGGATAAACCTTCTGGTCGACACAGGTTCCGCCAGCTTTGAAGGTTCGAGCGGTGCCGGTGTAGTTGAAATCTGGCAAAACGGGGTGCGTGTCGCCGCATCGGGAGCGGACTATGTCCGCAGCAGCGAGGCGGTCGCCCCCGGAACGCCCGAGGCCGGGCCATTCATTCTCAGCTTCGATTATGATCCCGCGAATGGCCAGGACATTGAAATCCGTGTGCCTGCCGGTAACGCCGGCCTCGCGATCGAAGGGCTGCAGCTCCAGGATCCTGACCTTGCGATCCCCGAGCCTGTAGAGCGCTGGAAAAGCGCAATTGCGTATGAGACGTCTGCAGCATTCGATCCTCCCCTCGCCTCGGCGGACCCGGAACAGGTGGCTGCGGCCAGGGACGATCCGTTTGGCGAACGGGCATTGCCCGAAGGGGTCGTCGCCGAGTTTGCACTCGATCCCGGCCCAGTGGCAGCACACATCGACATCGCGTTCGACGCCTACGAACGAGCGGACACCACGGAAATATGGCAGGGCGGGATCCGGCTTGCCGCCACGGGTCAGCCGGCGGAAGCGCAAGGTGCGCAAGTCGGCGAAGGTGCGGCTCGCAGCGGCCTCAGTGTCCTGAGCTTCGACTATGACCCCGCGCGCGGCCCGCTAACGGTCACGGTCAACAATAGCGGGCATGACGCCTCGAGCGCCTGGGCGGTGGGTGCGATTTCGATGCGATCCTACGGTTCTTCGCCCGCATCGACCGGCGATGTCGTCAAGATCGCCGCGGGCACACAAACCACCGGACGAGGGAATGTGCGATACGACTTTGCAACCGATACGCGAGGCGGCACCGAACGCATTGTATCGCGCGATCTCAGCCTCAGATCACTCGGCCTCGATCCTATCGATTGGGAAGACCCTGACGGCTTGGCGCAGAAAGTCGCAAGCGCCAGTGGCACCGTAGGTTCCGCATTGCGCTATTTTGGAGCCCACTCGGGGTCCCTTGAGGTGCGCCAACATACCCAGACCATCGGCATTGACATCGCCACCGAGGCGCTCGGCAACCTGGTGGATGCGGACATGTCGGTTCAGTCGGCTCAAATTGCCGCGCTCCGATTGCGCCAGCAACTCGCGGCGCAAACGCTCGCCATCACCAATCAGCAGCCGGAGTTCTTGCTGGCACTGTTCCGGACATGATCCGCGGCTGAGGGTTGCAGAGGATCTTTTGGCCTACGTACTTACAATGCCGATGCAGGGAGCTGTGAAAATTGCGTCCTCACACCCAATCCGCCATTTTGGCTGACCTTCACATCACGCGTGATGACGAGACAATGGCCCGGGCCATCTATCCGGTATTGATGGATGTCATTCGTCGCCGAGCGAGCATCGATCTGGCAAACCTGGCCCTCGTTGTGCGCGAACGTTGTCCCGAGCCCGAGCATCCGATTTATCGGCTGAGACCTGACGATCTGTCCAGGCCGCTGCTGGTCCTGCGCGCCTTCACCTCACCACGTGGGTACCCCGATATGACGTGTGTGGTGGTTCAAGGCACAGCGCCCCTGACCGCCGAAGATTACGCGGACCCGACGCGGGCGGCCGCTCGCACGTTTGCTTTTGACTGGCCATCCGTGGAAGAGCAGCTTGCACTGCAATGCGACAAGTGGCGCCGAGATTTCGAGGGCAGAGCATAATCAACGCGATGAGGCTATCCGCCGTCAGCGGCCTTGGCACAGATCAGGAGTTGAGATTTCAGGAGGGTTTGGACTTCCTCGTAGTGACAAAGGAACGCATATGAAGCCCAATCGCTTGTTGCGAAAATTGCCAACCAAGGTCTCTGCCGAAGCGGCGGTGAACGGCGCCGGCCGGCAGACGAGGCGGTTTTTCTCTGCAGGCTACAAGTTCGGCATCGTGCTCGAAGGACTGCGTAGCGTGGATAGGGTAGCGGGGTTTTAGCGGCGTGAAGGCAGTGTGCATATGCACGGATTTGTTCCTGCTGATCGACCAGCACCACATGCCCGACTTTCCAATGTTCGACACCGCAAAGCTGCACTGCAATGCCGCCATTGCTCTGGCGGCGCGCGCAGCCTGCGCCTAGTGACAGCGCGGCTATGCCCGCATCGCCGCCACTAGTATTTCCGAAAGACAGCCATGATCGCGTCCCTCATCACCTATTCGGCAGCGCTGGGCATTGCCGCCGCAATTCCGGGCCCAGGGGTCGCGGCGGTCGTGGGCCAGTCTATGGGCAATGGGCTGAAGGCGGCCCTGTTCCTGCTTGGCGGGATCATTCTGGGCGATCTGACCTACCTTACCGTCGCGGTCGCCGGACTTGCCGGTATCGCCAAGGCCTTCTCGGGCGCCTTCCTGGTCATCAAGGTTCTGGGCGGCTGCTATCTTGCCTACATCGCCTGGAAAATGTGGACCAGTACGGGCGGTATCGTTCAGGCGCGCGCAAAGGAAAGCCCGAGCGGCCTTGGCTCGTTTCTCAGCGGATATTCGCTGACGCTGGGCAACCCCAAGACCATCGTGTTCTACCTTGCCCTTTTGCCCACGGTTCTGGATCTCGGCGCGGTCGGTCGGACTGGCGCAATGGGCTGCGCTGGCATGCGTCACGGCATTGACGCTGGTGGTCACGCTGGCGCCTTACGCAATCCTGGCGCATCGCGCCCGCAGCGTGATCGCCCGGCCATCGGCGCTGCAACGCATCACGCGTGCCGCAGCCGCCATCATCGGATCAACCGGCGTGATCGTCTTGGGCCAGGCCGCACGGGAACTCTCGCGCCGCACCTGACCCGCGACCAGGAAGTCATTTCGAATTAGGATACCATGTTGAACTGCCAAAAAATTCGCATCCTGGCTGCGGCATCAATCACGGCGATGCTCGTTCCGAACAGCAGCCTTGCAGCCGGTCCGGCGGCACAGCCGGACTTCTTCGGCGCCGCCCTATGCGAACCCGCCTACAGCTTCGGGCTTGCTACGCAGCTTTATGAGGAAGCCGAAAAGCTCGGTCGGCCCGACACGTCAGTATTGGGTGCGATCTATGCCCTGCCCACGCCCATCGAGCGCGAAGGCCTCACAGCCCGGGCCGCTGTGTTCGCTGGCACCTCCATCGGTGTGCTGCTGGACGGCGAAGTCGCTGAACAGGCAGCGCAGCGCTATCATCTGGTCCGGGAAAACAACCACCTGCTGGGCGCATCGAAACGCGGATTTTCCCGTGAATTGCCCGATGACCGGCAGGCCATGAAAGACCTCGGGATTATCTCGATCGTGGCACGGGAAAGCGGCGCCCTTCATCGTAAAACCTTGCTGGCCTGCGAATTCGTTTCGCACGAAGACCGGAAGGCTCTGCAAAGCCTAGAGGTGGAGAAAGGACGCTAATCTCGCGAAAAGAGGCATGACCAGATCGACGCGATGGTGCGAACCCGCTTCCACAACAACGGTCGGATCTGGGCCCCCGTGAAGCGCATCTATGCACCTTCTGCGGTGGTGGCGGAGGCCGCCAGCAAACTGGCGGCCATGCTGACGGCTTCGTGCTGGGCATCGGCTTGGGCCGGGCGTGACCATGGGGCGAGACGGCCACTATGGCCGCCCCGAGGTCATGGCCTCTGCGAGGCGGCCGGCGTCGACTATGTGTTTGTTCTGCCCACCAACGCTGCGCTGCGCGCTGATCCGGTCATCGTCGTGAGCGCCGACGCCTGCGCGGTCAAGCGCGCCCAGGAAGGCCGGGTGGTTTTGCGCAATTATGCCGGGACCCGTTAGGGTGCGAAGAGCTGGAAATGTCAGCGCCGCGTCGCCGTCCCGATCGAGGCAAGCACGCTCGGGATGGACATCCGCTACGTCGTTACTTCGCTGACCAAGAGCTCGGCCGAGCACATCTACGACACGCTCTACTGCGCCCGGGACCAGGCCGAGAATCTGATCAAGCGGCACAAGGCCCAGCTCGCCAGCGATCGCACTTCGTGCCGCTCGGCCAACGCCAACGAGATGCGGCTGATCCTGCATACTGCCGCCTACTGGGTGCTGTCGCCCATCCAGCAGGCCATCCCCAAGGCCACCGCGCTCGCCACCGCCGAGTTCGCAACGCTACGCCTGCCCCGATGAAACCGTGTTCAAAGACATCGCTACCAGCCTTCCGACTGCCCCCACATAGCCACCGCGGCCGTGCCGCCCAAAGCCCGAAACCTTACCCGTCAGCTTCGAAAAGCCCCCTGATCCCGCCGCGCTGAAAAGCGCACGTGGAGGCGCTCGCCCTGATCACTCGCTCAAAAGCAGATCGCGACCGAACAAGCCTGGCGGTGCTATCCTCAAGAATAGGACAAGCTAAACGTAAACGGTCTGTGAGCGGTTCAGTCAACGAATCCGGCCCGGCATCCGGAGATGCCATGGGTAGCTTGCCGTGGTTGTCCGCATACCTACTCATATGCAAGCCTCTGGGGTGACGCTCATCGGGCAGTTGCACATTGACCCCAAGACGACCGGTTCTGTCGCGCATTGGGGGTCGCTGCTTAAGGTACGCACGGATGCACGACGGTAGTGCGGGCGTACTTCAATCAGCGATTAGGCCAATCATCTGAACGATGGCGTACAAGAGATAGCTCGAAGCTGGAGTGCTGAAACAGCTGAGCTATGCGTCGCTGTTTAAGGTATGGTATGCCCGTTGATGCGTTGTTGACGCAGTGATGCCGATAGCAGATTCTCCAATGGAGAACGGCGCTAACCTGCTTGAAATCAGGCAGGCTTCGGCCATTTTTCTACATATCGCTTCCAGCGGTCCTTGAGCTGGTCGCCCTCCAGACTGTCAATCTCGTTTCCGAGAAGTTTCCTGAAAGCATCGGCCATGACCGTCACGGAGTTGTTTGATCCAAAGTCCCTTCCGATGCGATACAGCTCGGGCTCTGCGAATTCCAGTGCACCACTTTTGGGAAAGCGTATAGCTGGGCCGGACATAACCGGCTTGGGCTTATCGGAACTGTGCAACCTCAGCAGGCCTGCGTCCTCAGGCGCTGCCTGCGCCAGCTTCCTGGCGCCCCTCTTCTCCCCCTGGATAAGCAGCATACCCTTAGTCGGCTTCTCAGCGTAACGCAGGCGGATGATGAGATCGCTCATATCGACCGAGTGACGCGCCTGCTGGTAGACACCAGAGACCTCGTCCCAGGCAGCACGCACGGACTGACGGAATTTCGTCATCGTGCTCGATTGATTCCCCAAATGCTTGGCAAGGTCAGCCCAGTTGAGGCGCACCTCTGTCCCCTGAGGTATGCGTGGAAGCCGATATGCGAGCCAGGTGTAGAGATCGAGCTTCGTGGCACTGTCCTTCAGTGCGACGATCGCCCGTTCATTGAAAGGAACCGAATGCTTCAGCAGCTCTCCATAGAACTCTTCTGACAAGACAAAGTGCGAGACAAAGGTCCCCTCCCCCGTTCTGAGACCCGCGTACCGATTGACGATCCGCATGTCATTGACTGCAAACGCACGCATCTGCTCGCTCGGAACCTTCTCCCCCTTCTTCCCTTTGCCGGCGGGTGGAGCGCTTTCGTCCCAGCGGATTGTCCATTGGCAATTGAGGATTCGATCGATTTGATCCTGAACGCTGGTGCGTGTGCCACGTTTGCCGCCAGAGGAAGTGTTCGTGATCCCCATGCGCCGCAGCCAGCTTGAAAAGGAGCTCCCCAGATAGATTTCCCGGGTTCGCGTGCGCACTGCTTCGGTCATGATATAGATCATGATCAGCCGCGCATGGCGACCATACGGTACCCCTCTGTTCACCGCTACGAATTCACCATTCGGTCCTATGGGCTCCTGCCGCTCCATAGGCTGAATGATAAGCGAGATGTTCCCGTCACGCCTGATAACCGGCGCACTCTGGTCCTTGGGCGCCTTCACTGGAAGGGACATGGCGCAAAGTGCCGAGTGCATGAAGTTTGGAAGCGATTCTTCTTCCATCACATAATGGACGGCGTCGAAAATCCGCTTTGCGTCTGGCGTGTCGGCCAGTGCCCTCACATCGGCAACTGGACTGTGCTTCAAGGCCTCGACAAACTGTGCTCCCAGTGGAAGCATGATCTGAGCATCGCTCTCGCCTGTTTTGCGCCTTGCCACAGAATCACCCTTGGGAATCACCGATCGATGCCCCGATTTTGCCGAAATGCCGGTTAAACGCAAGCTGTTGGCGGTTTTTTAGCCGGGATACCTCCGAAAGTGCCAATGGGTCGCTGATAAAGGTACGCTGCGAAAATTCCATTAAGCTTTTTTTTTTGGAAACCCCGATCGCGTCTAACCGGAGGAAGGTATCTCCCAAAGGGAGTAGGATTCGGTAGTAGGTTAGATCGCATACTTTAAACAGCGCTCGATCGTACCTTTTCCAGCGTATGTTCGTACCTTTTCCAGCGTTCCTTCATACCTTCGTCAGCGATGGTACAATTTTATCCACAGCCCCTGACTCTCCTCAAATGCCGGCAGCATCCCGATTTGCGGTTTTGACGATGAAGCTAACCAGAAACCGCCAATGGATCGCTGTTTACGGTATTCTCGAAAGCGGGATTGAGGAGTGGACCCCCATCGCGAGGTTTGAGTACCGGAAGAGATTTTGTTTGCGCCAATCATCCGGCACCGACCACGAAACCGTACCGTAATCAGCGATGACGTTTGACCTGAAGCTTGCTGGATTTTCCACTTCCGAAGCGGAAAAGTGACAAATGGTCGCTGTTTTCGGTATCTTTGAAACGGAGAAAATGGCCCATGTCTTGGGAATGAACGACAGTTCTAGATTTTCGTTGTCGAAATTCGCGATAGAACCTAAAGAAAATCGACAACGAGGCCGTGCGCCTCGATAATCCGAGAGTCACAAGAGGACAAGCATGGCGTCCCTTTCCCCTGATTTGGGCAGCACAACCAAAGAGTTGATCACCCGGTATTATCACATGGCGAGCATGGTGCTGAGCAAGCTCCAGGAGCGCAACATTCAGCACAACCCACCCCGCAGCGGGCCGACGTTCACAATTTCACAGGCCGCCAGCCTTGTCGGTCGTTCCGCATCGGCGATCCGGATCGCTGAGGCAGAGGGTCGTCTCCCACATCAAGAGCGCAATATGACCGGGCGCCGGAAGGGCTATACGCTCAAGGACCTCGACACGATGCGCCAAGTCTTCGACACGCGTCCTTGGCGCGAGGAGACCGATCCGCCGGCAATCATAGCATGCCAGAACTTCAAAGGCGGCGTCGGCAAGTCGACAATTGCCGTGCATATGGCGCAGTATCTTGCGATACATGGCTATCGCGTGCTGTTGATCGATGCTGATGCGCAGGCATCTGCGACAATGCAGTTCGGATATATTCCGGACAAGGATCTCGACGAACTCGACAGCATTTACGCCCTGCTGCAGGGCAAGCCTGAGAGGGGCATCGCCCAGATCATTCGGAAAACCCACTTCCATAATCTTGATCTGATACCGGCTAATCTCAAGCTCTATAACGCGGAATATGAAGTTGCTGCCCGCATCGGTGTCCACGGCTTCAACGTGCTCACGACCCTTGCGCGCGACATCCATAAGGTGGCAGGCAACTACGATGTCATCGTGATGGATCCCCCGCCGGCGCTCGGCATGGTTTCGCTCTCGGTTATGTACGCTGCGAACGCGCTGCTCATCCCGGTTCCGCCCAGCATTGTCGATTTCGCCTCAACGACTGCGTTTTTGGGCATGCTTGAAGAGACGATGGGCGCACTGGGTGAGCACGATATCCAGCCGGAGTATGGGTTCGTGGGAATGGTGATTTCCAAGAGCGAGGCGAACATCGAGTCTCAAAGGCAGATTGTAGACATCACCAATACGGTGTTCGGACGCAGTGTATTTTCGCAGGAGCTTCGGAGCTCTGCGGAGTTCAACAATGCCGCCAGCCAGTTGAAGACGGTCTTCGACCTGACGTCTTCAACGACGAACCACGCGGTCAGAACCCGCTGCCTCAATCAGCTCAACCAGCTTGGCTGGGAGCTTGAGGAAAACATCAAGAAACTTTGGCCATCGAGACATGGGCTCGACTGAAGCTCGCCGCCTCAATCGCTCTCATCTTGCCCCGGCCACTGTGCCGGGGTTTGCTTTTGCGGCCTGGAAGGGTTGAATGGTTGAAATGCCGCGTCCCCGCGCGTCTGCCGTGCAAGCGGAGGAGAAGGGGAGGGGGGCATTCACGGTTCGGATTGTCCCACGAATTTCGATCGACATTGCTGCCCGACATCTGGGCTCACGTTAGTTGACGGCAAGGTCATTGGCGCAGCGTCTAAACTTGGAGGCTTAGGACCTGAAGCAACAGTCATTCTCCAATGGAGAATGACGATCCGCAACCGATGCCTGGAGCTCACGCCAAGCTCGCAGCAACGAATTTCCGGGATGTCCCGTGCCGTTCTCCATTGGAGAACGGAAGACCTATCGGGTCACTCAAGGATCGCGCGGCACGCAAAGCCGCGAGATCTGCGTCAAGTGGCAATGTCTTGCGCGCGCTCTACCGCGCTCTCTCCAATGGAGAATGTGTGCTGCTAATAGCAGCTATGGCGCAAGGGTGGAAGCGAGTGTGCGAATGCGCGCGGTCGCTATCGGTGGTTTCGTGGCGCCCAAGCGGAGACGAGGAAGTCATTCTCCAATGGAGAAGGGCACCAAAGTGCGCCTGTCCGTAGGCCGCAATCACAACCATCTGAGAAAATATTCTGGACATTGCTGGCAGGGCTCCTGCGCGAACGGAGTGTAAGCCGGCAGAGCAGCTTTCCCGTATAACTTAGGTGCTTCATCGCTGACGCGTCGGCTTCGCGATTATGATTGCGAGAAGTCTCGCGGTGCCAAACTGTGATCGACCGGCGGCAGGTGCTGCGAAACTACGAGCGCATAAAAGGCGGAAGAGAGCCGGCCCGCTGCTTCCGTCGAGAGGGCAGGGCGAAGGATAGGGTCACCCTCGTCTCTCAAGTGTCACCACTTGAGCGCATTTGAATGTTGTCTGCGTAACGCTGGAGGGTGGGCCGCTACCGGAGATTACAATGAAGGTCTCCACATCCGCGGCGATCGCCCGGGCGGGCGAGGCATGAACGAATTACATGGTTCAACCCGGTTCACAGCATCGACGCCGACGCCGGGTGCTTCGTCGGGACCGAATTGCGCGGTGCGACTGTTAGGGGCGCAGGAGGGATTTGGGTACAGGGCAGGGGGCGGCCTTGCGCTTATGGAATCTCATCCGATAAACTCCCCATGGCCGGCAAGAGCGAGATTCGTTCGTTGTATTTCTGCCGGGGCATGTGAAGGGAATTGACGTTATGGCGCGCAAACCGGGTTTTGGGGCTTCTATTGCCTCGGAGGTCGTTGAGGCGTTTGGCCACGGCGATGCACCTTCCCTTCCGACAGGCGATGTACTGGTCAGTCGCGGCAAGGCGCTGAGCAAACTCGGTGCTGACGTGCAGTATGAGCAGTACGAATGGGTGGATCCCGTGCTCTGCAAACCGTCGAACCAGAATGCTCGACGCTATGACGAGCTTACCTACGAGGATTGCGAGGAACTGATTCAGTCGATCCGGTCCGAAGGGCGGCAGCGGATGCCGGCAATCGTTCGCCGCACGGAGGATCCTGCAGCGCCATACGAGATTGTTGCAGGTTCGCGCAGGCACTTTGCCATCAGCTGGCTTCGAGCGAATAACTATCCCGACTTCAAATACCTGATTGATGTTCAGCCCCTCGACGACGAGGCGGCGTTTCGGCTGAGCGATCTGGAGAACAGAGCGCGCGCCGATGTCTCTGATCTCGAGCGAGCACGAAGCTACCAGATGGCACTTCGCTCTCACTACAAGAGCGATACCGCAGCGATGGCTGAGCGCCTAGGCGTGGCGCGTGCCACGATCTACCGCTACACGGCGCTTGCCGACCTGGATCAAGTCTTTGTTTCCGCCTTTGGTGATCCGAAGTCGGTGACAGTCTCTCATCCGCGCGCCATCGCTTCGATCATCAAGGAAGGGGGAGAAGTCGCACAGCGGGTACGCGACGAGGCCATCCGGCTCGCCGGCCTGCAAGCGTTGCGTCTCAACGAGGGGGTATCGCTTATGGCACCAGCTGAGGTGATTGCGGCGTTCAGGAATGCTGCCAGGCCGCCAAAGCCTTCCGTGATCGAGAATACCACCTTCACCATTGGTGCAGCCGATGGCGGGGAAATCCTCACGTACACCAAGGCATCGAGGAAAAAAGGAATGACGATCACGTTGCCGCCAAAGTTAAGCGCCGGTCGATCGGAGGTGGAGGCAGCGTTCCAACTCTTACTCGACGAGTTGTTTGGTGCGCCCGAAGCCTGACAGCCGGAGTTCCGGAACAAAGCGGGAATTAGCTCTATAATCAATTTTGGGCTCGCTGGAGCGAGGTGGCGCCTATTAGGGTGGTACGGGTCATCTCAAGGCAGTTTACGCAGCGTAAGCCCGGTTTCCGGGGAGGCTTTTTGTGATGGGATTTGCAGCCAATTTCACTGGCGATGTCATTCGAACTCGTTTTCAGCGCTTGTATCGAGGTCTGAGCAAGTGCCGCGCCTTTTCCGGCAGCACCCAAGTGCTGCTGGATCCGCGACTTCATACGGCGAAACGGATTTACTGGACCTTCATCCGCTTCGATCGCGATAGCGGCTCTGGCTTCTCTCGCGGTGGTAACTGAGGGCCGGGGCGTTGAAGCAGGCGGCATGCTCCGCGAGTTTTGGTGTCATCGACCGCGCATAGAACTTCCGGGTTGCAGACAATTTGGCGAGTGCGATCTGGATGATCTTCCTGCCCACCAAGCAGCGATCGTGGTTTTAATGACGTGGAGCCTTGCTGAGGCGAATTTACGGCTGCTTTGTGAACGGCGGGCGGGACCTGTGGCCGGTAAGGAATAAAGGAACTGCGAAAATCGTTGTCCGCGTCGTTGTGATCGCTATAGGCAGCGGCAGGGCGATGAAGCGAACGCGATCACGTACCTCACCGCCCACTTGCGAACCTCGACGCCCGATACGACGGAGATTGGGCGGCGGTCCTGTGCGTAAAGGAAACTCAAAGGCTCGGGCTTGTTCGGCTGTAGGCAAGCGGCAAGCGCTCTGCTTCTGCCACGGCGGAAGCCTTCGTCGGGAAGGGCCCAACGTCGTTCTTGACGTTATCGGGCAGCCAGACCGGCAGAAACCACCATCCACCGGAGCGATAACTGACGGCACTACGCACAGAGCCCATGCCGTCGGCCAGAAACCAGCCTAGGTCGATGCCGTCGCGTATCCACAGCGGGGCAGGGTAGTGCATGAGTTCCTCGAAAGTGTTAGCTGATCTGGGCTTGGCCGACCAATGATACCATGCGCCGCAGATGATGCTGGCGCCCGGGCATCCCACGAATGCGATGCGCCGGCCCCGCGCCGTGGAAGCCCGCAGGAATCGCGGAATTTATACCACACGCTAAGTGAAAACGAGATAAATATACATCGAGCTATATTGCATCATCATCCACATGCGATAATTGCAGTTATTGCAGAA
>Ga0308159_1000499_pt1 | contig 88451 bp, 77 predicted proteins | sample PhyCR1_FD_201040 | JGI IMG/M metagenome (GOLD analysis project Ga0308159, IMG submission 201040) | Phyllosphere microbial communities from UC Gill Tract Community Farm, Albany, California, United States - DLSLC.R1 | ecosystem: Host-associated > Plants > Phyllosphere > Unclassified | place: USA...
AACTACCAAAGAGGTAGTCTCGATCCGAAAACCGAGACTACGCAAGATAGTTCAGTAGCTGAACTTCTTTAGAATACAAAAATACTTTTTTGTCTAAATATTTGGAATTTATAACAGTACCTTTTTTGTTTCTTTTTTGGGCACGCAAAAAAGAAGAAGAATAAAAAATGCCTTTTTGGATAACTTATGCCGATTTAAGCTTCCCCTTTCGGCATCTCGCCCTTTCTCTCCCTCTGGGTAAGGTCATAGCAAGAGAGTCTCGGGCTCGGTAAATAAATTAGATGCCAATTTGTTATTTTAATAGGTTAATTGTGTCCCTATTACTTCTAAATAATCATTTGCTGCTAGCCTATTAAACTTACTTGATAATGATAAATAGCTATTATAATTGCTGGTAAAGGTTGTACCTTTGTATCCAATTAAAAAAAAATGAGGCTAAAACCTCATTCATTTTGCTATAATCCAAAATGGAAATCAAATTAAATACAATAGAAGAGGCACTTGCAGACGTAAGAGCCGGAAAAATTATCATAGTAGTTGATGATGAAGACCGTGAAAATGAGGGCGATTTTTTAACCGCTGCCAGAAATGTTACGCCAGAGGTCATCAACTTCATGTCTAAATACGGACGTGGTTTAATCTGCGCTCCGCTGATTGAAGAAATGTGCGATAAATTGGAATTGAACTTAATGGTTCAGAACAATACGGTTTTACACCAAACGCCATTTACTGTATCCGTAGATTTAATTGGACAGGGCTGTACAACGGGTATTTCCGCACATGATAGAGCTAAAACGGTACAAGCTTTAATTAACCCAGCTACCAAGCCTGAAGATTTAGGTAGACCAGGACATATTTTCCCGTTAAGGGCCAGAAAAGAAGGTGTGTTGCGCAGAACTGGTCATACCGAAGCCACCATAGATATTGCCCGTTTAGCTGGTTTCGAACCTGCAGGTGTGTTGGTAGAAATCATGAATGAGGATGGTACCATGGCTCGTTTACCAGATTTGATGTTAATTGCCAAACAACATGATTTGAAAATTATCTCTATTAAAGATTTGATTACCTATCGTTTGGCTGCGGAAAGTTTAATTAGGGAAGAAGTAACGGTAAACTTGCCTACCACTTGGGGTGATTTCAAGATGACGGCTTACACTCAGCTGAGTAATGGTGCTACCCATATGGCAATCTCTAAAGGTGAATGGGAAGAGGGAGAGCCCGTGTTGACACGTATCCATAGTTCGTGCGTTACAGGAGATATTTTTGGTTCTTGTCGTTGCGATTGCGGCCCTCAGTTACACAAAGCGATGGAAATGATTGAGAAAGAAGGCAAGGGCTTAATTGTGTACATGAACCAAGAGGGTAGGGGTATTGGCTTGGTCAATAAATTGCATGCTTATAACTTACAAGATGCTGGCATGGACACGGTAGAGGCTAACATCCAATTGGGTTTTAGAGGTGATGAACGCGATTATGGTGTTGGTGCGCAAATTTTACGAGCAAAAGGAATTACCAAAATGAAATTAATGTCTAACAATCCTACGAAGAGAGCTGGCATAGTGGGCTACGGATTAGAGATTGTAGAAAATATAGCGATAGAAATAGAAAGTAATCAACACAACGAATCTTATTTAATTGCGAAGAGAGATAAAATGGGACACCAAATCTTGAAAGGATAAATTTCGAGATGGAGTTCTACCTAAAAGAGCCAGAAGTGAAAACCTCTGGCTCTTTTTATTTTATTAACTTGAGGTCGATAATTATTTTATTGATTTTTAGTTAGGTGTATAGTTGCTGAGATGAAATGATCTCAGCATCAGTGGTGCTTAATGGCGACACGAAACACTAAATTACGCTATTGGCGCGTGTTCTCATCCGCCTTTTTATTAGTTTTTTCATAGCCTAGGTATCGAACTGAGGTGATTAAATTTCGTTAGGCTAAATCTTGAATTGTAATCAGATAGTTATTAGAATCTAAATATTAACTGCGCTTACTTCTTCTGATTTTTCTTTTTCTCTTTAATAATCGCTTCCAAGTCGATTCTCTTTTTCTCCCGTTCAGCTTCTCTCTTCTTTTGTTCTCTACGGTATTTTCCAGAAATTTTCTGCAACAACTCTGTAAAGGTGTCAAATTGCTGATTGTAGATTAAGCCTAAGGAGGTAATGTTCTGATAAGGGTCGATTCCGGGATTGGCAAAAATACTTTGAATAGTTGGCGGCTTGTTGGCCACTTTCCCTACCAGACTTCCATCTTTCTTGATCAATCCTAATATCTCCACTTCGCGGCCAACTTCATTTCTAAAACCAATACTATTGTCAACGGAACTTTTACTGATATCGGTGATGCCTGCGTTTACAATGATCCTATCTTTAAAGAATTTGAAAGATGCACTGGCATCATTTAACGAGCGAATATTGATGTCGACAAAATTCAAATTTAAACTAGAAAGTACATTATTCAGCTGATTAAAAATCAAGTCTGTTGCTGTACCTGTACCTACCGATCCTAATTGCTGACTCAAGTTTGCCGCACCGGTACCAGGCGCAAACCTACGTTGGATGATCAAGCTTAACGCTTGCGTGTTCATGTTGTTGCCGTCGTTAAAGTAAGATTGTAGTTCTTCTTTAATTGCAGGGTTGGCAGGGAAAAAGATATCTAGTTTAATATCTGGCTTCATTAACAATCCTGTTAAGCCCATTTCTACCTCCGTCTGCGCCGTTTGGGTCTCGTTATTACTTTCTCTATTGGCAGCTCTGTACAAGTCTTGCAGCGGAGCTCTTAAGGCATAAATAGCTTTTAGATTAATCTGTGCATTGGTAGGGTTCCCTGTCCATCTGATCGTTCCCCCTTGCCTAATCTCAAATCGCTTGTTGATGACCTCTCGAGCCGTAAAATCAAAGATACCGCTTTCAATAATGTAATCCCCCTTCATCTCAAAATCGCCCACCTTAGAGATGTTCAGCTCTAAATCTGCATTTCCCGTTCCGCTGAGTTTCCCTAAAACGGTGAATATATTTACGGTAGTGCTCGGGTCTACACTTAATTTAAAGTTCATGCTCAATCCTTCGAAGCTCGAAAGTTTTTTAACTACCTTGGTGGTGTCTTTGCTTACAAAAGTGATGAAATCTTTATCTGCTATCGTTTCGGAGCTGTTTAAGGGTAGGCTAAATACGGTTCCTTTTTCTGTTCTAGCATCAATATCGATAAACATATCGTTGGTAGGGCCTTTAAAAGAAAACTTACCAGTTCCATAAGCTTTACCGAAATAAACGGCATTGTCCTTTGAGGTGGTATTTAATGCCAGTAAATTTTTTGCCTCGAGTTCTACCTGGATATTTGGATTGTTGATGTTCTTTAAATCTACTGAACCATTTGCGGTTCCGGTATGTCCTTCCAAATCTGTTAGCACTAAGTTATTAAGCTGTATGGCGCTATTATTTACAGAGACTTGATCATCTATAATGTAAGTGGTTTTAAGATAATTAACCGTTACTTGGGCTTTATCTAAGGTAATGTCTCCGTTAATTAAGGGTTGATCAAAAGGGCCTTTTACCGTTAAGTCTGCAGACACTTTTCCTTTCAAATTGGAAACTAGTTTGCGCACAAATGGAGTAAGTAGGGCCAGCTCACTTTCGTCTAACTTCACATTGAGGTCGATCTGTTTTTCTAGGGCATTGATATTTCCCGTAATATTGAAAGTTTCCCTGTTGGCGGCTACAATTTTAGCATATACTGTAGCTACTTTAGTCTCGCTGTTAAAAGAAGAAGTATCCGTTAGCTTACCAATATACGTATCATTAAAACCTAAAGAGTCTATACTTAGGCTATCAGCAATCTTAGGCGATTTCAAAGTGCCATAAATCATCGTCTTACCATTCGCTATCCCAGCAAAATCAATACCTGCCGATTTAAAGAAGGGATTCAACGTTTTAAGATTGAAATTTTCCAACGCCAAGGTCAATACATCTTTAGGATCATCGGAAATTATACCATTGATTCTCACTTCTTGCGAGCCGTTACTTAAGGAGAAGTTTTCAACCTTTGTTTTGCCCTTGTTCAGCCCAATCTGTACTTTCTCTTCGATATTCCAATCTTGATAATTAATTTTTAGGTTGGAAGGTAGGATGCTAATTTTAGAAGTGTCTGGTAAGAACTCTACCAATCCGTTTAAATCTAGTTGGTTGGCATCATCTGCGTTGGATAGTTTTACGTTTAATGAAAGACTATCATTACGTAGAATATTAGAAATGTTGACATTTTTAATGTAAAGACTGTCGTTTAAATCTATCCGGTCTGAAGAAATAATGGCCGTAAGCTGCTGCGGTGAAGTATTTTCGTCTATGATGACGTTATTGGCAACTATGCCCTTATATTTTAATCGTTTAATTACCCCACCCAGTGTTGCCTTATTGTTTCTGGAATCGAAAGCGCCTACTAACAGAGACTCTTTATCGATTTCTAAGCCTGGAGAGACCAATTCGGCAATAGGCTCGAAATTTTTAATTTTCAGTCTAAAATCGAATACTTGGGTCTTAAATTTATAGATATCGGTTTTAAGCGATGGAACGTAGGTTTTTCCAATGTTCTTAAAGTAAGAAACAATCGTTCCCAAATCGTACTGACCTTTAATTCCAGCCTCTAGGATATCGGAGTTGATACTTAGACTTCTGTCCAAGCCAGTACCTCTAGCATTTAAAAATACAGAGTCAATTTTATATACGCCGCGTAAATTATTCAACGTAATTTCTTGTAATAGGAGTTTGCCCTGTATATTATCAATATTGGTTCCGGAGAAATTAGTGCTGAATACTGCATCTAATTTCAAGGAATCTTTATAAAGCTTAAGTGTTTTTAAGCGGGCATTTCTAATATTAGCTTTGAAGTTAAATACTGGCAGTTCTGGATTTAAATTTACACCACCATCAAAGTCTAATTGTACATTCTTATCATTTACCTTTAAATTTCCATTAAAGAACTTCTTTTCGAATACCCCATTGATATCAATATTTCTATAGCGATAGCCTTTGAAATCTAGATAACTGATTTTTCCTTTCAACTCTTCATTCAGTTCCTTAATTTCTGTACCACGGCCCTTGATGTAGAGTTCAGAGGTAATTCGTCCTAAAAGCTTTTCGTTAAGCAGATCCCCAACATGGAAATCGTAAGTTTTTACGTTGCCAGCGTAAGATGGAACACCTTTCTTATCGATCTTCATGTTGACATCTGACCTTACACGGCCTAACTTGGTTTTAAATTCGCCATAAGCGATGAAATCATTTTGAAAACCAGTGAAATGACCATTAAAGTTGATGTTGCCAAACTTATTTAGAAGTGCTGGGATCGATTTTACACGTTTTCCAGTCAGGTCTGTTAAAATTTCATCCAGATCCTTTTTGTTGGTTCCGGCAAGCTCAATTTTCATATCCATGAAAGTTTCATCCCAATTTGGAAGCCCTTTCATCGAAAAGTCACCTTTAATAAAAGTTGCCCTTCCAGTTTTAACAGATAGCTTTTTAGCTCTTAAATTATTTACCAGTCCCGTAATCTGTCCATCTATATCAATATCTAATTTCATTTTTTTAAGCGCAGGCGCAAAAAATGCGATATCGCTAGAAGAAAGGTGTCCATTGACGAAATTGGCTTTCATCCTAACCTTATTCTCATAGTCCTTAAAGTCTTTGAAGCTTTTAAACTTCATTTGATAATAATCTGTAAGGCGAGTTTTATTAGTGACGAGTAAAAGGTTTTTAAGTTCGATGGCATTGCTGTCTACGGTAGTAAAAGCACTTAAATTCTTTAAGTAAAAACCGCTTTTCTCCCTTAAGGTGAGGTTTTTGATATTGGCTTGTAGCAGATGGTCTTTGGTGTCGAGACCTTCAAATATGCCATTCATCTGAGATACATCAATATCTTCAAAATTTACCCCATCAACTTTTGTGCTGTCTTTGAGGTTTTTGTACTTGAAATGGAGGTTGTTGATGATTAAACGATCAAAAAGAATTTCGAATTTTTTCTTTTTTGAGGGTGTTTTCGGTTGACCACTATCGAAATAATCGATGATGAAATCTAGGTTGGTATTGCCATCCTTCTGTTTTTTCAAGAAAAATGTACCATCATTTAGCTGAACGGTGTTGATGTCTACTATTCTTTCTTTTAAAGAGAAACGATTGAGATCTACTAAAAACTTTGGAAAGTGAGCTAGCGTATCTTTCTGCAAGTCGAGCACCAATAGCTCTTCCAGTACCACAGATTTAAAGGGCCTTACATAAAGCCCACCAACCTTCACGGTAGTGTTTAATTCTTTAGAAAGATAATCAGCAGCTTTTTTAGCTACGAACGTCTGCACAGGCTTAAACTGTAGGGAAAAAACTACGCCGGCAATCAATAAAATGATCGACGCAATAATCCACAGAAGTATTTTTAATAGTTTTTTAATAATTTTGTAGCTTAAATATCTTTTACGTGCCTATTATATTAGCTATAGAGTCCTCTTGCGACGAAACTTCAGTTGCCATTTGTGATAACGGCAAAATTACTGCCAATGTTATTGCAAACCAAACAATTCATGAAAATTATGGAGGTGTAATTCCTGAGCTCGCTTCGCGGGTGCATCAGCAGAACATCGTGCCAGCGGTACAACAGGCCCTTAAGCTGGCTGGAATGGATAAAAAGCAGCTGAATGGCGTAGCTTTTACACAAGGTCCGGGCTTATTAGGTTCTTTGTTGGTTGGCGTTTCTTTTGCTAAATCTTTTGCATTGGCCTTAAATTTACCGCTGATTTCTGTAAATCACATGCAAGCGCACATTTTAGCTCATTTTATTGATGAACCAAAACCGAGTTTTCCGTTCTTGTGCCTCACCGTTTCAGGAGGTCACACTCAAATTGTTCTGGTGAAAGATTATTTTGACATGGAGATTGTTGGCGAGACTTTGGACGATGCGGCGGGAGAAGCCTTTGACAAGACGGCTAAAATCTTAAACCTGCCCTATCCGGGTGGTCCTTTGATCGATAAATATGCTAAAGAAGGAAATCCAAAAGCGTATCAATTTCCTGAACCACAAATACGAGATTTAAATTATAGTTTTAGTGGTTTTAAAACTGCAATTCTCTATTTTGTGAGGGATCGTTTGAAAGAAAATCCTGCTTTTTTAGAAGAGCATTTAGCTGATATTTGTGCATCGGTACAACATAGTATTGTCAATATCTTACTTAATAAACTAAAGAAGGCGGCGAAACAGTATCATTGCAATCAAATAGCGATTGCTGGTGGTGTTTCTGCAAACTCGGGTTTGAGGAATGCGCTTTTATCGCTGCAGGATACTTTAGGTTGGGAGGTGTTTATCCCAAAATTTGAATATTGTACAGATAATGCAGCTATGATTGCCATAGCAGGTTATCAAAAATTTTTACAAAATGAATTCGTTGGTCAAGAGGTATCGCCTATGGCCAGAATGAATTTCTAATATTAGAAGCATATGCAAACGACCAGTTTCATTTTTTTCGGCTTATTGGCCATCCCCTTAATTGCATTTTTAATTTGGGTGATTAAACAAGACAAGAAAAAAAATTACATCGGTTTAGTGTTATTGGTCATTGGTGCGGTCATTGCCGCTTATACCATTGTAAGGCTAGATTCTTCTTTTGTAAAAGAAAAGATGCCAGCAGCTGCTCCAAAGGCTTCTAGTTTCAAATAGTTTAACATCTTTATGATGCGCAAGCAATGTCTGGTGTTTTTGATGTTTTCTTTTATTCATCATGCTTTGTTGGCGCAGGCCGATTGGACTTTAAAAAGCAATAAGGATGGACTGAATATCTATACTAAGACAGTATCTACCTCTGGTTTAAAAGGAATCAGAGTGAAATGTAGCCTTCCTGCAAAGTTATCTCAGGTAGTGGCTTTAATTATGGATGTTGATGCTGGAGAAGAATGGGTTTATGGCACTAAGTCTAGTTTTTTATTAAAAAGAATCTCGCCATTAGAGTTGTACTACTATTCTGAAGTTGATATTCCTTGGCCAATTAGCAATAGGGATTTCATCGCGCATTTAACGGTCAGCCAAGATCCGAACACAAAAGTAGTTACTATCAGCGGCCCAACCGAAGCTAATTATTTGCCAACAAAGCCACATATCGTTAGGGTTAACGCTTCAAATGGCAAATGGGTTTTAACGCCAACTAAAAATAACCTTGTGCTAATAGACTATACTTTAGAGGTAGATCCGGGAGGGACTGTTCCTGTTTGGTTGGTGAATCTTTTTGCAACTAGTGGCCCCATAGAAACTTTCAAAAAAATGAAGGAACAGGTTAAGAAACCTAAATATGTAAATGCAAATTTGAGTTTGATCAATAATGGCTAGGAATGATAGAGCCGTAATTATAAAGCTATATGCTTAAAATAAAAGGTCGAAATCCTGAATGGAATGCGACCTTTATGATATCATCTAAATTTGATGTTGTTACTGTTCTTCCAACTGCTCTCCAGTTACTTCTTCTCTAATGCGAGTTTCAATTTCTTCAGCTAGCTCTGGGTTGTCTAATAATAATTGTTTAACGGCATCTCTACCTTGACCTAATTTAGTTTCTCCATAAGAAAACCAAGATCCAGCCTTCTTTACAATACCAAAGTCAACACCTAAATCTATAATTTCGCCAACTTTAGAAATACCTTCACCAAACATGATGTCGAATTCTGCTAGACGGAAAGGTGGTGCAACTTTATTTTTTACAATTTTTACTTTTACGCGATTACCTGATACTTCATCAGAGTCTTTGATTTGAGAAGTTCTACGGATATCTAGACGTACCGAAGCATAAAACTTAAGTGCATTACCGCCGGTAGTGGTTTCTGGGTTACCGAACATCACACCAATTTTTTCACGCAATTGGTTGATGAAAATACAGCAACATCCAGTTTTTGCAATAGTACCTGTTAATTTACGCAAAGCCTGACTCATTAAACGAGCCTGCAAGCCCATTCTGCTATCGCCCATTTCACCTTCGATCTCTGCTTTAGGAACTAATGCCGCAACTGAGTCAATTACAATGACATCAATGGCTCCTGAACGGATCAAGTTATCTGCAATCTCTAATGCTTGCTCACCATTATCTGGCTGAGAGATTAGTAAATTATCAGTGTCTACACCTAGTTTTTTCGCATAAAACTTATCAAAAGCATGCTCAGCATCAATAATTGCTGCGATACCGCCTTTTTTCTGAGCCTCTGCAATGATGTGCGTAGCTAAAGTTGTTTTACCAGATGATTCAGGACCATAAATTTCAATCACACGTCCTTTGGGTACACCACCTACACCTAAAGCAATATCTAAACTAATAGAGCCAGTGGAAATCACGTCCATTTTTTCTACGGCTTGATCGCCAAGTTTCATGATGGAACCTTTACCGTAAGATTTCTCTAGTTTATCTAAGGTAAGCTGTAATGCTTTTAATTTTTCTGTATTCGGATTCATGTCTTTTAAATTCTGGTAATCAAATATAACTTGGTTTTCGGCAAATATCTAAACTGTATTTAACTAATAATTTTAGCAAACATATCAAAATGTTTTTATTAATTATAAATTTTTTAGAAATATTTTTCTGAATATTAGATTTTGCTCATATTTTTAGCTTTTTGCTGTTTTTCATAGTACTGACAAAAATAGGTGAGTTCGCAGCTCTCACATTTAGGTGTACGTGCTACACAAATATATCTGCCATGCAAGATGAGCCAGTGGTGGGCCATAGCAATGGTATGTTCTGGAAGGTTTTTGACCAGATCTTTTTCTACCGCTAATGGCGTTTTTCCTTTGGTTAGCCCTAAGCGATTGGCAACTCTAAATACATGCGTATCTACAGCCATCGCGGGCTCATTATATACCACTGAGGCAATTACATTTGCGGTTTTTCTGCCTACACCCGGCATCTTTTGTAGTTCCTTTACATCAGATGGCACCTCGTCATTAAAATCGCTGACTAACATGTTGGCCATTCCTACCAAATGCTTGGCTTTATTATTGGGATAACTTACACTTCTAATGTAGTCGAAAACAATGTCTGGAGTAGTTTCTGCTAATGCTTTTGCATTTGGGAAACGCTGAAAAAGGGCAGGTGTTACCTGATTGATCCTCTTGTCGGTGCATTGTGCTGATAGAATTACGGCAACTAATAATTGATAGGGGTTGTTATAGTGTAACTCTGTTTCTGCATGAGGTTGTTTCGTAGAAAAATACTCAACAAAATGTTGGTAACGTTCTTTTTTTAGCATCAACAAATTTACGATTATTAGCCCAATAGTTCATTAGTCATTAATTCATTAGTTTGCTTTCTTTTTGAAAATGTTTGCTAGTGTTTCATGGCAATTGTAGGCCCGCTTTCCGTTACAATATTTTTATAGGCACTGCTATTTACGTAGTTGAGGCGAACTTCGCGAAACATCTTTTTATGCAACAATCCTTCGGCGGGCTCGTGACGACAACACAAAAAGGATTTTCACTGCAATCGGGTTTGGTTAACGTAAACCGTTGCACAGCACTTGCATTTTAAACCCGATAGCAGCAGGCACGATTGAGCGTAGCGAAAGAAGTAAAGCATATAGCGGGGCCTGCATTAATAGCTGTATAAGTTTTGTTTTTCTGCTCATTTTTTATTGATGTACGCTTCGAACTTTCCGCTTTTTGCGTTCTGCTTTCAGCTAAATCTCTGCACCGCATTTGCATTTTAAACCCGATAGCAGCGAGTACGATTGAGCGTAGCGAAATAAGTAAAGCGTATAGCGGGGCCTGCATTAATAGCAGTACAGGTTTTGCTTTTCTACTCTTTTTTTATTGATATACGCTTTGAGCTTTCCGCTTTGAACTTTCGGCTTTGTGCTTTCATCCTCACGCCTTAATTCAAAAATCTTACCTTTGTGTTAATGGCTCGCAAATCAACCCAATCGAAAAGTAAAAATTCTTTATTTAAACGTATAGCTGTAATAGTGGGAAAAGTACTGCTATGGTTTTTTATGTTTTCTGTAATTTGGGTGTTAGCTTATCGTTTTATCAATCCGCCAATTACCTTTTTAATGGTGCAGCGCAACTGGGAACGCAAAGCGGAAGACAAACCTGCTAGGCTCAAGAAGGAGTGGGTGAAATTTGAAGATATCTCTGACAACATGAAACGCGCTGCCGTGTCAGCGGAAGACCAGCTTTTCCTTAAACACATGGGCTTCGATTTAAAAGCGATGGAAAAGGCTTATGAAAGCAACATGAAGAAGCAGGGCAAGCAGAAGAAGAAAATTAAAGGTGGAAGTACCATCTCACAGCAAACGGCTAAGAATGTATTTTTATGGCCTGGACGTTCTTATATAAGAAAAGGTTTTGAAGCGTACTTTACCTTGTTAATTGAAGTGCTGTGGAGCAAGGAGCGTATTTTAGAAGTGTATCTTAATGTGATCGAAATGGGGGATGGCGTTTATGGAGCCGAAGCAGCATCACAGCAGTATTATGGCCATTCTTGCAGAAAAATGAGCAGATCGGAGGCAGCACTTTTAGCGGCCTGTTTCCCCAATCCTTTACGATGGAATCCTAATAAAGCTACCAGTTATATCCAGCATAGAAAGTACTTGATCATGCGAAATATGCGTAGGCTGGGGCCATTGGATTTCTAAGTGATAGGAGCTCAAATTTAGAAAGTTAAGCTTTTTGCTAGCGATAGCCCAAAAAAGTCTCCGTTTAGCTAACTTTCGGTCTCGTATTTTTTCACAAGTTTGTGTTGTTTCAGTTATGTTCAAGAGCGCTTAAGCGGTTTTGGGATTATATCAATAAACTAAAGGAACCTCTTTCGATAATTAGCATTGCTTTATGATATTTAGACGAGCTTTTTTGGATCTCGCTAGCGTTAACGATGGAAGCGACATCCTTTTTGGATGTTTTCATTTTTAGTCCAAAAAGATATAGCGGACAGCGTGTTAAAACGCCCAAATCAATAAAAACTACTACATATGGAAAATTAAGAGCCCAGCGGCGGTAAGCTTAAAAAAAATCAAAATGGTCTCGAATTACTTCAGGTATCTTATTTCGAAATCATGTTAATTCTCTTCCCTATCTTTTTTCTTGTTCCATTTGATTTTAATCTCACCATCTTCGTCTACAGCTTTTAGATGTAGTACAATGCCTTTCATTCTAGCGAGTTCTCTTTCTTCCTTATCAATAATATCAGCACTTTTTTTAGGATCACGCAATGGGATGTCCAAGGCAATATTGGTTCCGCTATTGAAGCCATAAACACCTTTCACATCGAAGTTCAATGCAGTGGAATTGATTTTCATTGGGCTAATGTCTACCTTATCTCCGCGTAAGGTGAGTGAGCCATTTAAGTTTTCTAGCTCAACATTAGATAAGTTTCTACTTCTGAAAACAAACTTTCCTACCTTCTCTAAAGGATCGAAGCCTACTAACGCAGCTTTAGCTAGTGTGAAATTAACTTTCCCATACATTGATTTGGGCACTATGTTGCCTTTGGCGGTTACATTTCCTGAGGCATTTACCTTGGCAGATAGAAATCCTTTTAGATTTTTGTTGGTGATAGATTTTTGCCCGAAGTTGTCAAAAGCATAAAAGAATTCCCTGATGCTCACCTTAGAAATGTTTGCATTGAACTGCATTCTATTGACGGCGCCAAGTTGTTCTACCTTACCGTTAAAGTTGACATAACCCCCGGCATGTTGTACACTGATTTTATTGAAATGAACTCCATTTCCTATCAATGAAATCTGTGCATTTAAATTACGGGCTACAAATTTGTTGTAAATGGCTTGTTTTACATTGAGCTGCAAATGCACTTTCGACGACTCCAATGCTGCGCTTAGCTGCTCCGAAGCTTCTTTGATGGCATTTTTGCTCGATGTTTTTTTACGTTTCGCCTGCCTAGGCCCTAAAAAGGGCATGAACTCACCTAGGTTTAAGTTTGGACTGCTCAAATTTACGTGTGCCTCTATCTTTTCAGGGTCGGTGTAGTAAAAGTTTAAAAAGTTGGCTATCGAACAGTTCATATTCAAGATGCTTTTGCCCAATTGGAGCCTACTATTGGTGATATTTAGGCCCTTTTGATTGAAATTTAAATCCAAAGAACTATTAACTAGCTTTAAATTGCGTGGTAAATAATTGATCGTAGCGTCTTTTACAATGATCTTACCCTGAAGTACGGGCTTCGTAAATAGAAAATTGTCTATATCCGCTTGGCAGAATAAACTCAGATCAGCCGTACCTTTCTCAAATTTGAAACTTTCTTCCTCAAAAGAACCATTTAGCTTAGCTAAATCAAATTTGGACGTAATGAGTCCTTGTGCTAGTGGCTTTTCTAAGTTGGAAACGGTAAAGGTATCAACTTTAATAGGTGCATTGTAGTAATTGGCTGTCAGTCCGTAGAAACGTATGATGGAATTGGCATCACCAATAGGTTTGCTAGCGGTATCTTGGTTGGAAAAATACCCGGTAAACGAGCAGTCTGTTAATTCTCCAGATGGAATGGAAAGGTTGTTTTTGTTTACCGACATCTTCACGTTAATGAGTGGATCTGCACTCGTCTTGTCTCCATTATCTATAATACTGGCCGTCACATCTATGGGTTTTTCTATCCCGAATTTATACAGCTTTTCTGAAATGTTTGGTGCTAGAATAGCAGCTAAATTGCGATACAAAACTTGATCTGCCTTGATGGCAATGGAGAATGCAGATTTGTTTTCCGCTACGTTGATATTGGCCCCAATGCTAAATAAGTCTGGGCCTATATAGATCGGTTTCTGATCAATTACAATTACTTCCGCCTCATCGTCATAATGTGCGGTCATGTTGCCAACAATGCTTTTATCTTTCAAAAAGCTGCCTTTTCGGGTGTTAAACGCAAAACTTTTTACTTTTGTCTTCAGCTTAAAATCACCATCCCATCTGCCCAGGGGATATTTGATCTTTCCTTTAATTTCGTCTACATAAAAGTTAAACAGTTTGAATCGTTTTTGATTGTCTACAACTAGGTTGACATGGTTTAAATCGATATTTCTTACTTGTAAAGAGCTATTGCTTTCTTCATCTTCGGCCGCTTTCTTTTTGTTCTTGGTGCGGAACATGCTCGTATTGGTGTAGCCAGTAGAGTCGGTATATAGGTAAATGTTGGCGTTGTTAATGGCTACCTTACGGATATTGACGGTTCCAATAAGCAGCGACAATGTATTTAAAGAAACGTCTATGTCTTCTGCTCGTAGCAATTCTTTTTGATGTTGGGACCATAAGCTATCACGAAGGGAAACATCTTTCAATGACAAAGAAATGCCTGGAAATCCCCTCAATAAGGTGGTTTCCATATGAGAAACTTTAACGGTTCCATTTACTTTGGCATTTACCTGATCTAATATCTTGGCCAATATGGCTTCATTGTTTTTATTCAGGTAATAAGCGGCGCCGCACCAGGCGATCACAAGCAGTACCAGCAATCCGCCAATAATTTTCAAAGAAATTTTGAGCCAACTTTTCATAAATAGTATTTGTAAGTGAAGATAACAAATAATGATGAAGGTTGTTTGTCTCTAGTGGTCAGGGATCAGGGATCAGTGGTTAGTGGTCAGGGATTAGGTATTAGTGGTTAGTGGTTAGTAGTTAGTAGTTAGTAGTTAGTAGTTAGGGATCAGTGGTCAGGGGTTAGTAGTAAGTGTGATGTCTAGTTGGTTTAGGGATTTAGAAAAGAAATGGTATTGCAACTCTAAATCCTATGGTTTGGACATCAGTATTATTAACCTCAACTCGATTATTGATTTAGCTGCTTTTGCTATGACATCACTAAATTAAATTTACTTTGCAGCGGTATATGGTGTTGGGTGTGGACACCCAACACTATCATTGTTAACGCGCCCTGAACAAACATTTTCGAAGCAATTAAAATCAGTTAACCGATTAATCAATTAACCAACTAAACAAAAGATCAAGCGTTCAACTGTTCCGCAAAAATGTTCTTATGCCAGCTATCTTCCAGTCTTACTTCCCATTTTTGCTCAAAATCTTCCAAGGTCTGCACCAGATTATTGAATACAATGGTATCTAATCCTATCTTCTTGGCACTAATTAAGGTTTCGAAATCTTCTTTGGATAACACATGGACCTCGTCATCAATTTTATAGGCCATGTTGAATCGGTCGAACAAGTCTAATCCATATTTGCTTTCAATTTCTTTGATGATCCTTACAGAAGAGTCAATTGAGCAGCCGGTAGCGTTGGCCACTTCTTGGTCTACTGTCAGTACGATAAAGTAATGGTGAAAGATTTCTGCTCTAGCTTTCAGTTGCGCGCCATGAGCCGTCCACTGTGTGATAAAGCGATCTAGCATATCTTGTATTTCTACCGCTTCTTGATCAGAGAATTTTCTGTTGCTTTGGTAGATCCAAACTTTAGATTGTGGAGAAAAAATCATGTTCCAAATTTATCAAAATATTTAACTTTCACCTTTTAAACGATAACTCTCATGCAAAAGTTTACATTCGACTTAAAAAAGTTAGTTTTCTGTTTATTTGGCTTCGTTTTTTTGACGCTGTTTGGCTTTGTTGGACCAGCAGATAGCCGTGCTTTTATTCATGGTTGGCTCAATAGATATTACAACAAAGAAGGCCAATTGGAGCCTTTAAAACGCTATGAATTGAATGTTACTAACAACGGTTTCTGTAGGTTCAGAAAGGTTTACGCCAATGGAAAAGAAGAGTTTTTCTCTTTCAATCTGTCGCGTTTTTCCTACATGGATTATTATGGTGATACCAATGGAGGTGAACTTTGGCTCCGTACCAAAAATGACGATGTAATTGTACAGACGCGTAATGATAAGCGCGGAGATGTAGATAGCATGTCCACTTATATGGTTGTTCCTATAAAAGATGTCGACGAAGATAAGTTGAACGAGCTAGCCACTCATTTAAGGCAGTTAACGCAGGGGAGTTTGGTGGCTAATAAGTAAATTCCTCTTTTGCAAAGGAAATGTTTATGTATTCTTTCCGTCATTGCCAACTTGATTGGCAATCTTAATGCGAAAGAAAATTCAGAAAAGTTATCTACTGTTGCACCTACTCCAATTAATTATCGGAGGAAATGATGTGAAGTAGCGCTAGTCCCTAACCGCTAATTCCTGGTACTTAACTCCTCCTGCTCCCTAAAGCCCATTCGCTCTAGCGGTGATCTCCGCAATATCCAATACTTTAACTTCTTGGTCTTTATCTTTTAGTTTTACGCCATCATTAAGCATGGTCATACAGAAGGGGCAGCCAGCAGCTATAAACTGAGGTTCAGTAGCCAAGGCTTCTTCAATACGTTCTATATTGACGTCTTTTTTGCCTTTTTCTGGTTCTTTGAACATTTGAGCACCGCCAGCACCACAACACAAGCCATTGGCTTTGCAGCGTTTCATTTCCACCAAATCAGCATCTAAAACTTCTAATGCTTTTCTTGGGGCTTCGTAAACGCCATTTGCCCTGCCTAGGTAACAAGGGTCGTGATAGGTTATTTTTTTGCCTTTAAAACTTTCTCCGCCTTCGGCCTTAAGTTTGCCTTCGTTGATGAGCTCTTGTATCAATTGGGTATGGTGGATCACTTCGTAGGTGCCGCCCAAACCTGGATATTCGTTTTTAATGGTATTAAAGCAGTGCGGACAACCCGTTACGATTTTCTTGATGTGATAAGCATTTAACACCTCGATATTGGCCATCGCCTGCATTTGAAAAAGAAACTCATTACCTGCTCTTTTAGCAGGATCTCCAGTACAGCTTTCTTCAGTGCCCAGTACGGCATACTTCAGTCCAACGTGATGTAAGATCTTACAGATATCTCTAGTGATCTTCTGTGCTCGTTCGTCGTAACTACCGGCACAGCCCACCCAAAATAATATTTCTGGTTCTTCTCCTGCGGCCATCATTTCGGCCATTGTTGGTACTTTGAATTCCATTCCTTTTTAGTATTTAATAGCTAGTAAATAGTAGTTAGTATTTAGATATGCTTCTGGTATACTTTTACTATGCTATAATCTTTTATTTAACGTAATCTCCTTCTGACTTTCGGCCTTTGAACACGTAAGCTTTAGTCTTTAACCTTTAGCCTACTAATCCCCTTCACTCCAATTGAACCTATCGGCAGGCGAATATTTCCATGGTGCTCCATTGTTTTCTACGTTGCCTAGCATCGCGTTGATACTTGCAGGTGCAACCGATTCTTCCATCACGGCATAGCGTCTCAACTCTACAATGATCTCTAGCGGGTCGATATTCACTGGGCAGGCTTCTACACAGGCGTTACAGCTGGTACAGGCCCAAATTTCTTCTCTAGTGATGTAATCATCAAGTAGTGATTTGCCATCCTGATGTTCCGCGCCATGTTGGTCGATATTTTTGCCTACTTCCTCCATGCGATCGCGGGTATCCATCATGATTTTACGTGGAGAAAGCAGTTTGCCAGTAAGATTTGCGGGACAAACGGAAGTACATCTGCCACATTCTGTGCAAGTGTAGGCATTCAATAAATTTATCCTGGTAAGGTCTTGGATATCTTTTGCGCCGAACTTGCCAGGTGTGGCATCTGCAGGTACAAATGAAGGGTCTAGCATGGCCTTCACTTCATTGGTAACACTATCCATATTGGTAAACTGTCCCTTTGGCTTTAAGTTGGAAAAGTAGGTATTTGGAAAAGCCAACATGATGTGGAAGTGCTTAGAGTAGGGTAGGTAGTTTAAGAAAGCGAAAATACCGATGATATGAAACCACCAACAGAAACGTTCGATGAACATTAAGCTGTCTACGCTATGAGGTAGTAAACCAATCAGCCAGGTGCTCACTGGAAATGCACCGGCTTCAACATAATGTGTTGCGCCTAGGGCCTGTAATTTTACGTCGGCAGCATTCATGGTTAGAAAAGCCGTCATCAATAGGATCTCGGTGATCAAGATGTAATTCGCATCTGATTTTGGCCAACTTTTCATCTCTACTCCCGAGAATCGTTTGATTTTAACTATGTTTCTGCGAATAAGAAAAACAACGCAGGCCAACCAAACCCCCGCAGCTAAGAACTCAAAACTGGCGATGAGAAAGTTATAAAATCCCCCTAGTCCTGCAAACACACGATGAGTCCCGAATGCGCCGTCTATTACAATTTCTAATACTTCTAAATTGATGATGACGAAACCTAGGTATACGATCAGGTGCAGGAAAAAAGGCACGGGTCTAGCAGCCATTTTGGTTTGCCCAAAAGCTACCTTCAGCATGGTGAGTAATCTTTCTTGAGGCTTGTCCGTACGATCCACAGCTCTTCCCAATTTAATATTGCGAACAACTTTACGGGCATTAAACGCGAATAATGCTGTGCCAGCCAAGGCCAAAATGACGAATATAATTTGTGAAACCATAATATATCTACCGTGATAGTCGTACGAAGTTAAAATATTTCGTTTTAAAATATTTACTATGCATGCATAATTTAATAAATTTAGAACGGTTATGAATTATGTGACATTTTTTTAAAAACTAATTCGTTGATTTATAGGTGTGCAGGCATTAGTTGTGGTGATATGAACATTATTTATTCAAAATAATTTTGTCTTTAGAAAAAGTTGGCTACATTTGCAATCCCAAACGGGAGGTGCCTTAGCTCAGTAGGTAGAGCAAAGGACTGAAAATCCTTGTGTCGCTGGTTCGATCCCAGCAGGCACCACTTCCAAAAAGCCTTGCAGTAATGCAGGGCTTTTTTATTGAAAATTTTTAGCCGAACTTTTGTCAAGCTGACCCTCCTTAATGTCTTCTTATATTTATAGGTGTATTAATTTGAGGTTTTATTGCAAATGATTAGTTTGGGATTGGAAATAGCTGTGATGGGTTATTTGTAACGTAAGCTAAAAAAAAAGATTTGAAATGGTCGTCAGTTTTAAACAAGTCGTGGGGCTGATTTTGATGAAGTCTACGTTATCCTGTATTAGTTGTTTTCTGTTGTATAAACTTCTTTTTAGCTTTTAAACTTTCAATTAATCTTTCCGCCATGAATTTAAGCATGGCCCCATGTGTGTTTTCCTCTTTGATAAAAATTTCAAGATACTCAGCTTTATCTACCTCAGTTATAAAAATAGGAGGATAGTTCAACTTGAGAAGAATAAGGTTCATGAAGATTCTAGCAATTCGTCCGTTACCATCACCAAAAGGATGAATATGATTCAGAAATAGATAATGGAAGCGAGTTGCAATTGCTAGAGGATGCAGATGCAAAGATTCATTATTGGCATTAGAAATATCTTTATTAGTCTGTTTTACCAACCTTGACATTTCGGCTGGTACATCTTCTGGTAAAGCATATAAATGTTCTTTACCGTTAGTTCTATAGGTGCGATTTTCAAATATTTTGTACTTACCTGGATCATAGTAAATGTCATCGCTCCATTGAGCCGAACTTTTCATTAACTCTTTGTGAAGTTTTTTGATATTACCTTCACTAAGCTGCTCAGCTGAATAATTTTCAAAAACAATGTCAAGTACCGCTTTATGGTTTATGATATCCAGTACATCCGAAATTGAAGCATTTTGAGGGCTGACGAATTCCCGAAGAATTTGGATAGTTTGTCCATAACTTATCTTGTTTCCCTCGAGGCGATTAGATGCAAAAGTGAAGTCTATCTTTATCTGTTCGAGGTATTCCTCGCCCCAGGCTTCCAAGTTAGGTTGAAGTTCATCAATCTCCTTTTTGAGACGTTCTATTTTTTTAATGGATTGTTGTATAGTCATCAAATAAGATTGACGTCGTAATCAAAGCCCTTGCTCTTGATTTTTAGAAGCCATTTTTTATAAAGATTCTTACCAATAACTGGTTTACCTTCCCTAACCCCTAAGGTTTCTCCTGTAATGAAATTCTTAAGATCTTGACGGTATTCTTTTCTCAAGTCGGTTAATTGTATGAATTCCTTCTTTTCAGGTAATAGAAAAAGATTGTATAATCTTCTAGAGACGATATGCTCAGGCTTCATTTGGATAATCGATTTGACAAGTGCAACTCAAAATTATCAAAAAAAGATAGCAAATCCTAAGAAAGAAAGATGGAAATTGGTTAAAAATGCAGCATTTGCTATCAAAAAGAAAACTAATTAGTTTAGCAGTCTAAGTTCTGATGTCAACTATAATTAGATAGCCTTTCTTATAGGTAATTATTGTTCCGAGTTTTCCATACCATAGCTTATGATTAGTTATGCTTTATCACAGTTTAAATAATAAAAAATGATAGGCCTTAAAACTAAGTGCTAATTATGATTAATCAAATTTTTAGCTGGACGATATCTATATCCTATCAATTGAAAGTAAATTAAGTTGCCAAAACTAACTTAAAAGCTTCATAGTCGCTGATGGCCTTTTCATTCTCAGGCTAAAATTATGGCACATTTATCTGTATGTTAGATGCTCTTTAGTTCTATGGGGTATGCTGGTAAATTATGCCTTCAGTTAAAAACTTATGATCACTATTATAGTGACTAGGACTCTTCGAAGGCCCAGTTAGAGCCTGTTCTTCTTGCTTTGCGGTAGGTCATCTGCATTCTACGATCTTTTTGAATTGAATTTTTTCCCAAGAGAATCGGAAATTTTTAGAGGTTATTCTCAATAAAATTTGGTTTTCATTTTGCTTTTCAAAAAAAGAAGTTACATTTGCAATCCCAAACGGGAGGTGCCTTAGCTCAGTAGGTAGAGCAAAGGACTGAAAATCCTTGTGTCGCTGGTTCGATCCCAGCAGGCACCACTTCCAAAAAAGCCTTGTTTTCCTAGTGAAAACAAGGCTTTTTTATGGGAAAAATTTTTCCAATTTGTATTTACTCCATATTCGCTGCAACTTCCTATCTGAGTAAGATATATCGAGTATTCTGCAATCTATTCTATGTTTTAACGATATGCTTGGCCCAAAGCTTTTTCGCAAATTCCAAAAATACCGTTGGTCCCTTAGTAAAAGCATCATCAATCTTATAATCACTGCCTTCATACATTTTTTGCCCTTTGTCATCAATGCCGTACATCACTGTAGTTTCTCCTCTTATGGCAAACTTCTGTTGTCCTTCATACATAATGATTTTCATATCTGAAGGACTCACATCCCCGTGGCAAACTGTTTTATACATTAGCCATATCTCTGCAATTCCATTATCGTCAAGGTCTGTGATTTGGAAAGTTTTGTCAACAAATTCGGCAACGATATCTACAGGACAATCGCTAATAAAGTCGTAAACCCTCCATTTTTGCTTAAAAATACCATTGGATGCGATGAAGTGGTAGGCGAAAATTTCTGCATCTCCACCGTCGCTCTCGTGCGTGAATTTTTTACTCCTGTAAATGCCGGTTTCTGAGGTCATCACAATATGATCGCCTAATTGATCTGTCCATCGTACCGCATTTTTAATTTTTCCTTCATATTTAATTTCACTAGGAATTTCATCAATATTGATGTGGACAGGTTGGATAATTTTATTCTCTTTAATCGGAGCGGATTGACTTTCCAATATTTTTCCAGACTGAACTTGCTGTTGTTTTTTTGATTCACTATCACAAGACTGAAGGGTAATAAGTAAAGCAAAGAAAGCGATTCTATTTTTCATGGTATTTTATCTGCGGTTTGATATCAATAGATTGGGTTTTGCCAATCAAATATAAACGAAACAAAAGAATGTGGTAGCTGGTTTTGTAGAATTGAACGCACCTTTGTTGAGTGTAAGCTACTAGCTAATGCTAATTATCGTTGCCAAAAAGACGTCCCCACTGAAGGATGTCTCTGCATTTGTAGTGATTTGACTAAGCTTCTATACCTGTTGCGGTAAGCATAAGTTCGTGCAGCTCGGTATTACGGACAAAAGGTTCCACCAATGTACTGCCTGGGCCGTAGGCTGCTAATTCTACATAGTCTGCAGAATGTTCCATAGATCCCCAGCAAACAGCGGTATAATTGCTCTGTATTTTTCCCAGTAACTCAAAAGGAAGTTTTTTTGCGTTGTATAGGCCACCGCCATCCAATTTTTCATAGTGTTTCAAAAGGTCTTTTGCCTGCTCATTGGAAATGGCATAACCCTGTGCATTTTGGATTAGGTCTATAAGGCTATTCGTATTGGTATGTGGTTTCACTTCGTTTAAAATCCATTCATTGCTGTGCTTAAATTTCTGAAGCAAATCGAACTTCTGATCGCTATTGTCCTCGCCAAATAAGCCCGGATTGCCATTGCCATGGTCGGTGGTAATGATCACTAAGGTGTTCTTATCTTTCTCTGCAAATTCAATGGCCTTTTCTACGGCCTGATCAAAAGCGATTTGATCGTAAAGTAGGCCTGGCGTATCATTGGAATGTGCTGCCCAATCCACTTTTCCTCCTTCTACCTGTAGAACAAAGCCACTCGGGTGATCCTTCATTAATTCGATAGCTTTTACCGTCATTTCTGCAAGTGTAGGCACAGTCTGCTGAAGACCCTTGTCGTAAGCTTGATCTATGCTAAACGGAAGGGCATCATTTCCAAATACACCCAATAAAGGTTTCTGGTGATGAGCAGATTGCATTTGTGATTTTGTTTTAACGATCTGATAGTTAGCATTCGCAAACTGCGCATAAACGTCCACTTTGTCGTCCCTTTTTGTAGTGTTAAAATACTTATCGCCGCCACCCATCATGACATCGAATTGGAGCGGAAGGTATTGAAGGGCTATTTCAGCTTGATTACTTCTGGATTTGTTACATATACAGAAGCCAGCTGGAGTGGCATGCGTAATAGGCACGGTAGTAACACAACCTACTTTCTTCCCTGCATTTTTAAATTTCTGTAAAATTGGAGTATTGTGCGAGCCGTCTGCATTCACGTTGAGGCTGCCGTTGTTGACTCTACGTCCCCCGCCCCAAGCAGAGCTCGAAGCGGCAGAATCTGTTACCATTGAATTCGCCGAAGCAGTATCCATAAATGCCCTAACCACTTTTTTTTCACGATAAAGTGATATCCACTTACTTTCACGACCATACATTCTACTTGATAATAGATTAGCCATGGTTAAGGTGCCGCTACTCATCCCGTCACTGACCAAGAAGATGATATTCTTTGCCGAACCTGTCAGCTTGTGGGGAGCATATAGTTGTCCAAAAGTTTCTTTTCTATTTAATAGCGAAATGCCCAAAGCCGAAAGCGCTCCATTTTTGATAAAATCTCTTCTGATCATAGACCAAAATTAGCAGGCAAATATTAATTAGATATTAACTTTTGTTCTGTAGGTATTAAATAATTGAGAAGCTAATTTGGTGAAGAGATGCTGTTTTGGATAAATGTTTTATCTACTTTCATAAGAGGATATGCGATGAAAGTAGATAAATTTTAGATATTTGATAAACATATCTACTTTGACGCTTTGAAATGAAGAAATTTACACTCGCCTTGGTTGTTATTTATCTTATCGCCGGAGTCCTTTGGCTAGTTATTGGTTCTTGGTTCATCAATGGGATAAAGGGAGACAGGTCTGTAGCGGAATTTCAATATGTTTACGATATTAAAAACCTACTTTTTTTAGTTTTAAGTGTGGTGAGTATGGTCTGGATCATTAACAGTCGATACAACCGCTTGTTGTTAAAGGAGCAAATGCTGAACGCTCAACTGTTAGCTAGGGAACAACAGCTTAACATCGCACTTCATAACTACGAGTTGGTCACCAAAGCAAGCAGCGATTTAATATGGGATTATGATATTACGACGGATGAACTGAAATGGTTACACGGCTATAAAGAGCTTTTTGGATATGAGGACGACATCGTGGTGCGAAACATTTTTTGGAAAATGCAACGGATCCATCCAGATGATCGTGATGCTATTATTGGTTTATTTGGAGAACTAACCAAAGGAGCGCAACTTACCTGGAGTGCCGAGTATCGCTATCAATGTAAAGACGGTTCTTATAAGTATGTGACGGATAGGGGGTATGTGATCAGAGATGAGGAGCATCAGGCATTAAGGTTATTAGGAGCAATGCAGGACGTAGATCAGGCTAGGACTTATAGCAAGTTGCTAGAAGAGCAAAATAAGAAATTAAGAGAAATTGCTTGGCTCAACTCTCACGAAATTAGGCGACCGCTTAGTAACGTGGTGGGGTTGATCTCCATGATCAAATCAAATTTGCATGATAAAGAAGGTATAATGCATTTGTTTTCGTTACTGGAAAAATCAGTAGGCGAGTTGGATGAAACTGTACATAAGGTAAACGAACAAACAAAATATATGGCAGTGAACAAAGCTGGTCTTAGTTGATTTCTAAAATAAGGAAGGCGTTGAGATGATGGCCATTTGTTGTATCTTCATCACATTCTAAATAAATTATTAATAAGATGCTGAATAGAACTTTAATGTCCCTTTTTGAAAGGGACTTGAACCGTGTAATCAAAGAACTTCAGGAATATCATGTCGAATCAAATATTTGGCGTGTAGAAAAGAACATAGCCAATTCTGCAGGAAATTTAGTACTGCATCTTATTGGCAATTTAAATACTTACATAGGTAAGGAAATTGGTGGAAAGGACTATGCTAGAAATAGAGAATTGGAGTTTTCAATGAAAGACGTTCCTAGACAAGAGTTGATTAAAAAACTTGATCAGACCATCGCCGTCGTTACAAATTCATTGGAATTATTAAAGGAAGAAGATTTAGAAAAAGACTTTCCTATTTTAGTATTGTCGGAGGTGACTTCGGTTTCCTATTTTTTGGTGCATCTGTTGAGCCATTTAAATTACCATTTAGGACAAATTAATTATCATAGGCGTTTGATTGAACTCTAGTTTATATATCTCATGGCAAGGTTTTTCCTGTTTAATGGGGAATATTTGGTATGCTCAACTGCTGGTTTTTAAATTTGCTTATCTAAGTGATAGAGGTTCACTAAAAAGTATGAAATAAGTATGAATGCGCAACAAATTGCTGAAAAGTTAATTAAGCTCCAAGATGCAGATCTGAAATTAAGGGAGAAATTGATTCAAAGTGGAAAGCTCCATGACGGTTATGACAAAGAGATGCAAGCTTTGCATGATAAAAATGCAGAAATATTAGCGGGTATTATCGATGAGATTGGCTACCCCACGATGACTAAAGTAGGCAAGCAAGCAAGTGAGGCCGCTTGGTTAGTGATCCAGCATTCGATATCGAAACCCGATTTTATGAGAAAATGCGTAACATTTTTACGGGTTGCGGTAGCCGCAAACGAGGCAGCACCTCAAAACTTAGCTTATCTTACCGACAGGATAGCTGTGTTTGAAGGTAAGCCACAGTTATATGGAACACAATTTGACTGGGACGAAAAAGGACAATTAAGTCCAAATGCTTTTGACGATCTCGACGAAGTAAATCGCAGAAGGAAGTTGATCGGGTTGAATACGCTTGAAGAACAAACTGAAATCATCAGAAGGAACGCTCGGCTCGAACATCAATTGCCACCGAAAGACTTCTCAGCAAGACAGTTAGAAATAACCGATTGGAAGAAACGTGTGGGTTGGATTTAAAGATGGAGTATTTCTTATATAAATTTTAAAATAGCACTAATGAACAACGAACTAACAGCGCTGAGCAACGAAGCACTTTTAAAAAAGCGTAAGGAACTAAAAAACGGTAAAATTATTAATGCGGCAATTGTCGGTTTCACTATCGGGATTTTCTGTTATAGTGCGGTCAACAACGGTTTCGGGATATTCACCTTCTTTCCTTTGCTGATTGCTTACCTACTGATCAAGAATTCAAAGAATGATAAATTATTAACGGTCGAGGTGGAAAAAGAATTGAGAGGCAGAGGTCTATAGTTAACCGGCTTTAGAAATGGCTCAAGGTGTTCATCCCTTTGCAACCTTATGACCTTTATCGTCGTCTATCCGAATAGATCCTTACCCAATCATGAAAAATATTTACCTTTTACTGCTTATCTTATTATCGCTTTCAACACCTTCTTTTGCTCAGCAATTTGTAAATGATAGCGTCAAGCTATTTATAGATAAATCTATGGAGTTAATTAATAAGAACTCTATTCACAAAGAAAATATAGCTGTAATCAAGGAAGATTTGTATCGCAAATCTGTAAAGCTAAGTTCGGTAGATCAAGCTGCTCCTTTATTTAGCGAGGTGTTTAAGAAACTTGAAGATCATCATGGTAATTTGAAGTATAAAGGGAAAACCTATGGTTGGCAAAAGCCTATGGAAAGGCAAAATGAATACTTAAAGGCACGATTTATTGAAGGAAAGAAAGTGCATAGCGAAGTCATCAATCGAAATGTTGCTTATCTCAGCATTCCAGGAAACAATGATTTTCGTTCCAAAAAAATAGATAGCATTGCAGCAGATATTGTTAGCCACATTAACGCTGTCAACTCTAAACGCATAAAAGGTTGGATCATCGACCTGCGCTTAAATACCGGTGGGAATATTTATCCGATCATGCTTGGTTTAAAGGATTTAATTGGAGATAATATTGTATTCGGTGGTTTCCGAGATGCTCAAAATCAACCGACAGGCACTTGGGAAGTTAAAGCTGGGCAGATGTTAATAGATGGTGTGGTATTGAATAGAAAAGCAACTTTAACGCATCCTTTGAAAAAGAACATTCCTTTAGTCGTATTAACCAGTTGTTATACCGCAAGCGCTGGCGAAATGACGGCGATCGCATTGATAGGAAGAAAAAACACCACGATAGTTGGAGAGCCTACGGCCGATTATACTACGGCTGTGCAAGGTTTCATGATCAATGACCATGCGGGCATTAATCTGTCTACAGATTATGTAGTAGATAGAAATCAGCAAATTTATAAAGGTAATGTCAAACCAGATGTCGAGATATTAGGTGGCGACCAATTAGAAGACTTGAAAAAGGATAGCAAGGTTTTAAAGGCTATGGCGTTGATTAATCAATAGGGTAAATATTGGTGTCATATTGATTAACTTAGTAGGTCATCATATTAAAATTGAAGCAATGAAGATACTACTTGTTTTTATCTCGTTCCTCTTTCTTGGAAGTTCAAATGTCTTACATCAAGATACGATATTGAAAATTGACAAGCACGGAAACCTTTTAGGTTTGCCCAAAAAATATAGTCCAGCAAAGTTTGACCTTGCTGCAAAGAAGCTAAGAATAAAAGATAAAGAAGTTGTTTTCCCGGAATGTGTTAGTAAATACTTTGATCGAAGCTTCCATTCAAAAGTAGTTTTATCGGCTTCATGGTATCATGAAACGAGATTTTTGCCTTATTATTTGAATTTCCGAATAGGTGAAGACAATGCAAAAGGTTATACCATTTTGATTAACTTAGAGACGCTAGAGCTGATTTACGTAAATAAACACCTAGTAATAAGAGATACCATACAAGATTCTGAAGTAGACTTAGGACAACAATGTTCAGCCGCTTACAGGTCGGCAATTAAAACAGTGTATTGAACCTCAAAAATTTATATATGACTTCTAGTTCCTTTTTAAGATAAAAAACTAAAATATAGCGCAATGAAAAATTTAACGTTAATTATCCTGCTGGCTTTAGCCTTCAACACTTATGGGCAAAATAAATACAATTACACCCAGTTCAACAAGTTGAATTAAATTGAGGGCAGTGATTATGTGATGGCTACTACTGAAAATTGGACTAAAGGTGCAGGTCTTAAAGATCGCTATTTGCTTTTCGTGGACACCAAAACTGGACAAGCAAATCAAGTTGAATTTCCGAATGAGGGCTATTTTAGGGAAATTGTGCAGGTTAAAATTGATGAGCTTGGGATTAATAAAATAATCGTATCTGCTCAAACAGTAGATGTAGATGGAAAGAACGGCATCGATTGGAATGATCCTAAACAAATCTTTGTCTTATCCACTGATGGTAAAGAAAGCGTGCAACTCACCGATCATAAATTTTTTGTTCGCACTTGGGTGGTGAATAAAAAGACGGGAGCTATTGTTGTCACTGGTCATTACGATACCAACAATAATGGTAAATACGATAAGACTGACAAAAATGAAATCCTAATTTTTGATCTGAAAACGTTGAAACTGCTTGCTAAAATCTAATCTGTCATAATGGCCACCCTTTTTGTCTCTTTTACCCCCTATTTGTTTTAATGCCATCTTATATCTTTGAGTCATAATGTAAAAACTATGGCACTGATCAATCCACATATTAACTTTAATGGGAATGCCGAAGAAGCGTTCACCTTTTACAAATCTGTATTTGGTGGCGATTTTTCTAAATTGTTGCGTTTCAAAGACCTTTCTAATGATGATTTTCCTATCGCGGAACATGAGGCCAACAAAATCATGCATATCGCCTTACCCATTGGTAAAAACGTTTTAATGGGCAATGATGTGCCAGAAATACTAGGGCGGACCAATGAACATGAAAACCGGAGTAAGATTGTAATCAATGCCGAAAGTAAAGAAGAAGCAGACCAGCTATTTAACGGGCTTTCTGCAGGTGGACAAATAGAAATGCCAATTACTGACAGTCCTTGGGGTTCGTACTTTGGAATGTTTAGGGATAAATACGGTATCGAATGGATGGTGGAATTTGATGTAAAATAAATTAACAGATAACTTCTTAAAACTATGAGCTATTTCGGTGGACTAGGTGCGGGAAAAGGATGGAATACATTCAATTTTATTTTAAATCCAGTCGAATTTGAATTGGTGTTTAAAGATTTACAGTTTAGTTTCGTGATCGATAGCAAAAGGGTGGAGATGAATTACCAACAGACTGAGAAGGACGTCATATTCGACGCTTACAAACAATTTTTTGAGCAACTTTTAATTGGGCAAAAAAAGCTTAGTAAAAAAGAGAGATGGGATATTGAAAGGCCTATTAGAATTTCGATTATTGATGATATCCAGAAGATTGGATTTCAAGATATTGTCGATGAGAGTGGGGTCATATCTTCTGAATTTAAATTAGTGGCGCCGAAAGAACCCGTAATCAACATTAGCCCCTTTTATCTCACTTTAAGAGGTGACGACAAACTGAGTATTGCTATGATGAACGATGAAGGAATTATTGGGCTACAACTGACCTATCCAAAAGTGGTGAGTTGGAAGGCAGATAACTTTAGTGCTGATCATGAAACTACCGCATTTGCTACCAACCAAATATTTACTGATTTGGTGAAAAGAATCAAAGGTGTAGCCCATAAGGCAAAAGTAACTATGGGCTCAAATGAATTTAAACCCAATTTTTGGATTTCGGACGAAGCCGCTAGGCTAATCAATCAGAATAAGTATTTAAGATTAAAACAATTAATCATTACCTAAAATCACCGCTAGTTGTAAAAGTAGTTCAGCGCGATTTAATAAATAAGATTCAGCAATGCAACCATTTCCTTCCCATATTCGTCTATATGGAAGTAGTTCAAAACAGCAGTTCCTGATGAAAAGAATCTTTTTATTGATTTTAGCCTTAAGCGTATCGTTCCAATTAAACGCACAAAGGACACTTAGCTCGCAAGATAGCATCGCCGTTTTTTATAACGAGCTTTTTGCAACATTGAAAAAAGGGTATTTGCATAGAAAGACCGTGAAATGGAAAGAGATTGAGCCGCAGGTTAAAAATCGCTTAGTCAAATATGATAACTTTCAGAAGTCTTTGAACGAAATCAAACTGCTTTTTGATCAAATAGGTGCAACACACTGTCAGGTTTTTGTGAATCAGGTAAAGTATGCTGGGACAGGTAAAAGGATTACGCAAGACGAGTATAGTGAACAATTGAGAAATAAATATCAATCGAAACCTAGTTTTGAAGTAAAAGTATTGGATGGTAAGTATGGCTATGTGTTAGTTCCTGGGATGTTGTTTTTCGATACCAGTACGGATTATATCCATAGCTTAGCCCTGCCTTTGTATGATCAAATAGCTGATGTTAAAACCAATTATCAACTGAAAGGATGGATAATTGATTTGCGAGTGAATACTGGAGGGAATGCTAGCCCAATGTTACTTTCTTTATATGATTTATTGGGGGATCATCAGGTTTGGAGCTCATTAGATGTTAATAAAAAGCAAATCAAGAAGTTCTATTTATCGAAAGGAAGATATGAGGATGGCGCAAAAAATCCAGCCTACATTACTCCGAAGGGTGAATTGTTGGACAAAGAAAAGGTTGCGGTAATTACCAGTGTTTTTACAGGTAGCTCGGGAGAAGTAACCGCTTTAGCATTTAAAGGTAGGGCCAGTACCATTTTCATAGGAGAAAATATATTTGGTGCGACTACTGGAAATATATTTTGGCCTTTACCTTTTGATAACTTAATGGCATTAACCACTACTTATGATGGTGATAGGGAGGGAATCTATCATGAACAGCTGATTCCTGACGTGAAGATTTCCAAGCAAGATAATTTTGATCATTTGATGTTAGATAAAAATATTCAAGAAGCGATAAAATTTATCTCAAATACTCAATGATGGCATGCTGATGTCGATTTTGACCTATTTTTGACACCTATTCATTCCAACAAAAATCCTTATCTTCATTGCTTTGCAAGAATCAATATTAATGATGAAACAAGTCCTATTTTCTATAATTCTATTGTTTGCTTTAAAAGCTGCTGCGGCAAATGTAGATACGGTGAAAACTTACAGTCCTTCGATGAAAAAGGAGATTAAAGCAGTGGTAATAACACCGTCAAATTACAAAGAGAAAAGTAAGTTTCCAGTAGTGTATTTGTTACATGGTTATTCTGGAAATTATGCCAATTGGGTAAATTCGGTACCCGCCATTAAAACCTTGGCAGATCAGCATCAATTGATTATCGTTTGTCCGGATGGAAATTATAATAGTTGGTATTTGGATAGTCCAGAGCAGCCGAACTCAAAATATGAAACCTATGTCGCTCATGAATTGGTAAAGTGGATTGACGAAAATTATAAGACCATTGCGGATAAAAAAGCAAGAGCTATTGCAGGTTTAAGTATGGGCGGACACGGCGCATTGTATCTAGCTTTCAAACATCAGGATGTGTTCAGCGTAGCCGGAAGTATGAGTGGGGGTGTGGATATTCGGCCTTTTCCAAACAACTGGGATATGGCGAAGTTGTTAGGTGCTTATGCTGAGAAACCTAAAAATTGGGATAATGCTGCTGTCATGAACTTAACTCATCTCTTAACACCTAATTCATTGGCTCTAATTGTACAGTGTGGGACTGAAGATTTCTTTTATCATGTAAATGTGGCTTTGCATGAGAAATTAACTTATCAGAATATTCCACATACGTTTATTTCTAACCCTGGAGCACATAATTGGAAATATTGGGCTGACGCAATTCATTACCAGCTAGTGTTTATCAAAGCAAATTTGAAAGAATAAAATAGGGGATAACCCATATCCAATAATCAATTTTCAACAACGAAAAACGACCAGCCAATAACTAATTGCTAATTTATTTTGAAGATGAGGGCCGTGGATGTGTTACTCGCTAAATACTAAGCAACATAAATTGGCACTAGTAAATCAACTGATCCCTGACCACTGATTTCTAACCCCTAACTTTCCCAAACCCCGTTTCCTGCCGTCAAGATCACAGGCTTACCATCTGTTACCACGATTGTATGTTCGTGTTGTGCCATATAACCACCTCTATTGCCTACCATGGTCCAGCCATCAGCTAAAGTTTCAGCAATGGTAGAAGTTGTGGAGATAAAAGTTTCTATAGCGACTACTGAATTTTTCTTGAAGCGGGTCAAGTTGAAACGGTCTTTATAGCAGGCCACTTCATGCGGTTCTTCGTGTAAACTACGGCCAACACCATGTCCAGTTAGATTTTTAATCACTTTGTAGCCGCGTTTTTTAGCCTCGGTTTCTATTAAATGGCCGATGTCGGAAATACGCACGCCGCCTTTAATGTTATCGATGGCTTTTTGCAAAATCTCTTTTGACGCATTCACTAGTTTTTGATGCTGATGGATATCTTCTCCCAAAACAAAAGAGCAGCCATTGTCAGACCAAAAGCCATTGAGTTCCGCAGAAACGTCGATGTTGATCAAGTCGCCCTCTTTTAAAATTCGCTGTTCGTGAGGTATACCATGGCAAAATTCATTGTCAACGCTGATACAAGTGTATCCAGGAAAATTGTAAGTTAAGAAGGGAGCAGATTTAGCACCAAATTCTTCTAGCATTTTTCCACCGAAATCGTCTAATTCTTTAGTGCTCATTCCAACTTTAGCATAGTGCTTCATCGCTTTTAACGTTTGGGCTACAGCTTGACTGGCTTTTTGCATTCCTTGTAATTCGGCTTCGTTGGTAATAGACATATGCTTTTAGTTTTGCTTCAAAAATAAGGGCGCAATTTAGTTAAAATAAGAAGCTAGTGTGTCTTAAAGATGTAATTTAGCATAGATCCATTGCCCAAAAGCGTAGCCATTCTGATAAATTCCTATGGCTATAGCCAAAATGATAATAGGAAGTAAGATTTTGAACCATTTAGATTGCAGCAATTCTTCTTTGTTCATGTCTGTTTGTTAGTTTGTTGTTAGAATGACTAGAGGATAGGATTGTTACAGCAATTACTCGAAAGGAAAGGTTGAAAAATTAAACCGCATAGCTACATAGTTTTACTAAATGTAGGTTAGAATGATATTTATATCGGTGTATGTTTTTCTTTGATATTTGAACTATGCATACTGCACCTTTGGTTGGTGTTGTCACCAGCCAAATTTTGGCGAAAACATTTATAGCGTTATGAGTTGGTGATAGCACCAACCATAAGAGTGAACTATGTGGTTAAGAGATTGTTTTTTTGCGTTGTTTTAATGTATAAATAACAAAAGCCTGTGATATAATTCGCTTGTTTATTTTATCTTTAGGCGATTTTATCAAACCAGTCCTTTTTTGGGACATTTTTATTCTAAACGGTCGATTGACCATAAAAACTAAAAAAACATATGTCAAACTCATCAAAAATTATCTATACCAAAACAGACGAGGCACCATTGTTAGCTACCTATTCATTTTTACCTATCGTACAGGCTTTTACAGCGTCGGCAGGAATTGAAGTAGAAACGAGGGATATCTCTTTAGCAGGAAGAATTTTAGCAAACTTTCCTGAGTTTTTGAAAGATGATCAACAAATTGGAGATGCATTGACAGAGCTTGGTCAATTGGCTACCACGCCAGAAGCCAACATCATCAAATTGCCAAATATTTCTGCTTCTATTCCACAGTTGAAAGAGGCTATTGCCGAATTACAATCTCAAGGTTTTGCATTGCCTAACTTTCCAGAAGATGCAAAAACCGACGAAGAAAAAGCAATCAAAGCAAAATATGCTAAGGTATTGGGTTCTGCTGTAAATCCAGTTTTACGTGAAGGTAACTCCGATCGTAGGGCTCCAAAAGCGGTTAAGAATTATGCAAAAGCCAATCCACATTCGATGGGCGCCTGGTCTTCTGACTCTAAAACTAGCGTAGCTAGCATGAGCGAAGGCGATTTCTACGGTTCTGAAAAATCAACCACAGTAGCGAACGATTCACAATTTAAAATTGAGTTTGTAGACGCTAGCGGAGCCGTTACTGAATTGAAAGGTTTAGCTAACTTAAAAGCGGGCGAAGTTATAGATAGTTCGGTATTGAGCATTTCTAAGTTGAAAGCATTTGTTGCTGAGGCAATCGCAGAAGCTAAAGCTACTGGCGTTTTATTGTCTGCACACTTAAAAGCTACGATGATGAAGGTTTCAGATCCTATCATTTTCGGTGCGATTGTAGAAGTTTATTTTGCTGATGTTTTTGCTAAATACGCTGAGCTATTCAAGACTTTAGGCGTTGATACACGTAATGGTTTAGGCGATGTTTATGCTAAAATTGCAGGTAACGCCCAAGAAGCGGAAGTTAAAGCTGCTATCGATGCTGCAATTGCAAACGGCCCGGCTCTAGCAATGGTAAACTCTGATAAAGGCATCACCAACTTACACGTTCCTTCAGATGTGATTGTAGATGCTTCGATGCCTGCAATGATCCGTACTTCGGGTCAAATGTGGAACAAAGAAGGTAAATCTCAAGATACTTTAGCAATTATTCCTGATAGATGTTACGCAGGTGTTTACACTGCGACTATCAACGATTGTAAGAAACACGGGGCTTTCAATCCAACGACTATGGGTTCTGTACCTAACGTTGGTTTAATGGCCCAAAAAGCTGAGGAGTATGGTTCTCACGATAAAACTTTTCAAGCTGCGGCTAACGGATCGATCCGTGTGAGTGACGCTGCTGGTAATGTATATTTCGAGCAAGCAGTGGAAGCTGGTGACATTTTCCGTATGTGCCAAACTAAAGATGCACCTATTCAAGATTGGGTAAAATTAGCCGTAAACAGAGCTCGTTTATCTAGTACGCCTGCGGTTTTCTGGTTAGACGAAAACAGGGCACATGATAGAGAGATCATCAAAAAAGTAAATCAATATTTAGCAGATCACGATACTAACGGATTAGATCTTCGTATTCTTTCTCCTATTGAAGCTACTCAATTTACTTTAGATCGCATCCGCAAAGGTGAAGACACCATCTCGGTAACTGGTAATGTATTACGTGATTACCTAACGGATTTATTTCCAATTTTAGAGTTGGGTACTTCAGCTAAAATGTTGTCGATTGTACCGTTAATGAACGGTGGTGGCTTATTTGAAACTGGTGCTGGTGGTTCTGCACCTAAGCACGTAGAACAGTTTACACAAGAGGGTTACCTACGTTGGGATTCATTAGGTGAGTTTTTAGCCTTACAAGCTTCTTTAGAGCATTTGGCACAAACTCAAAATAATGCAAAAGCGCAAGTATTAGCTGATGCTTTAGATGAGGCTAATGCGAAATTCTTAGCCACGGATAAATCTCCAGGTAGAAAATTAGGAACGATCGATAATCGTGGTTCTCACTTCTATCTAGCATTCTATTGGGCTGAGGCTTTAGCAGCACAAACCAAAGATGCAGACTTGAAAGCTAAATTCGAATCTTTAGCAAAAGTATTAGCTGAAAATGAAGCGAAAATTACTGCCGAGTTGATCGAGGCGCAAGGTAAAACTCAAAATATTGGTGGTTACTACCACCCTAATGACGAATTGACTTCTAAAGCAATGCGCCCAAGTGCTACTTTAAACAACGCTTTGGCGGGTTTGTAGGTGGTAATTAGATATTAGTATTTAGAAATCCCTCGATAGTTCATCGGGGGATTTTTTATACGTTATATCATCATTGCGAGGCACGAAGCAATCTCTTATCAAGAAATATAAAAGCTTTAAGATTGCTTCGTGTCTCGCAATGACGCTTTTCTTAACCCTCCGCCAATTCCTTTACCTTTTCCAAAGCTATAGGCCAAGTTTCTTCGAAATAGCTTTTATGCTCTTCAACAGTGTCCAATTCTACGCTCAATAAAGATTTTCCATCCTTAACACTTATTTTGTAGTTTTCTTGGGCGCCGTTCCATTTTTTTACTTCCTCGCTTTCATAATCCTCCACTCCATTTATATACATGCCCAAATGATGGATGGAGATGTACTCGTTAGGAACATGCTCCACAATTTTCGAAATCATTCCATCACCTTCTGCATTTACAAAGAGCGCTTTACTTCCTACCTGCCAATCGGTTACTGCACTAGAACCTTCAGCAAAAGGAGCCGTCCATTTCGGATAAGTATTTTCTCCTAAAAGAATGTCCCATACTTTTTCTTTGGATGCCTCAATCTCGATTTTGAAATATATTCTTTCCATAATTTTGGTTTCTAAGGATTGAATTTACTAAAATCCATGAACAAAACGTTCCATTTGTGCCCATCTAAATCGGTGAAGCCACCACCGTACATCCAACCGTCTTTCTCGCCACCTTTGGCATAAATATAAGCACCGGCAGCTTCAGCTTTCGCTAAAATTTCATCAACTTCTACTATGCTTTCTGCATCAATAGAAATTAAACATGCTGTGCTATTTTCCAAATTTGCCATTTTAAAAGGCGTGAAACTATTAAACACGGCCTCTGTAAAGAAGTTGACGACAAAATCTTTTTGTCCGATTTTAAAGGAAGCCATGGTATCACTTTTTGGCGCATGTGCATTTAGTGTGAAACCAACTTTTGTGAAAAAATCAATCGTTCTTTGAACGTTTTTTACGGGCAGGTTAATCCAAATTTCTTTTGTCATGATAGATTTGTTTAATTGACTTAATCAAATTTCATGAAAATCCTTGAGGTTTAAGGGGCTAAAAGAGACATTTTAAAGGGTGAAAAGAACACTTCAATGATGAGTACAGTAACTTAAGCTAATTAATTTTTGTTGAAGCAAGCTCTACAACGGGGTTCGTAGCTATCTTTTTCGCCTAATAGTACCCTTGATTCGCTGGCCGAGGTGCGGAAAGAATAAACGGCTGGGCTACCACATTGCATACAAACTGCATTTACCTTGGTAACGTGTTCGGCAATTGCCATCAGCGCGGGCATTGGTCCGAAAGGCTTGCCTAAGAAATCCATGTCCAAGCCTGCAATAATTACTCTGATGCCTTTGCTGGCCAAGCTATTACACACTTCAGGAAGACCATCATCAAAAAATTGTGCCTCATCAATACCTACCACTTGAGTGTTTGCACCTAACAATAAAATTGAAGAGGAATGATCTACAGGGGTAGACTGTATGGCATTTTTATCGTGAGATACGACAGCGGTATCATCATAGCGCGTGTCTGTTTTGGGTTTAAAAATCTCTACGTTAAGTTTAGCAATTTGAGCTCTTTTTAGGCGTCTGATCAGTTCTTCGGTTTTACCAGAAAACATGGAACCGCAAACAACTTCAATACTGCCGCTGGACTCTCCCCGTCTAAAATTTTGCTCGCTAAATAACATGGTAAAGGTATTTTTAGCCAAACTTAGATAAATTTGCTTTTATATGCAATATAATCGCTTGGCATATAAAAGAGATTTGTCATTCTCCCCTCAGCCACATGAAGATATATTGATTTTGAATCAAAATAAAAGATTTTTATAGTATTTTTGATTGTCAGTGACCAACATAAAAAGCCAAAACTTTCGTTACAACTTTATGGTTAAATAATTGTTAAAACGTAGTAGGCTTTGCCTCAGTCGATAATCTAAAGAAATAAAACAGCAGATGAAGCAAGAAGCTCTTTTCAAGAAACTAGGAAATATACTTAACGAATTGAATGAACAGTATGAGTTTTTGGCTCAGAATCCAGCACAGTTAAGCGAATTAGAGTTAGAACTGTTTTTAGCAAATGCTAGTTTCCTTACAGATCATATCCAAATCATTAAGAAGCTGAATTTGCCGGCACAAACTTTCGCGCCGCCTGTAACCCCTGTGGAAATGGTAGCTGAAGCGGTTGTTGATGAAGAGATCAATGATGAATTTAAAGATGTGCAACAGGTAGAGGCGATTACTTTCGCTGATGTTTTGGAAGAAGAAGAGGCTTTGGTTGCTGTTCCTAAACAAGAAGAAGTACCTACTCCAGTTGCAGAAATCGAAGCGCCTGTTGTGGAGGAATTGGAGAGAGAAATCTTTAGGTTAGATGCAGAGCCGAATCAGACTTTTGAGTTTATCTTAAATAGAGACGCTTTTAACGAGGATGATAAATTTGATTTCGAAGATAAAACGACAGAGCAACTGTTTGATAGGCCACTAAGTAAGGAAGAGGAACTTATTTTAGCACAGAAGAAGAAAGTAAAGGAAAATCTGATCCGTGACCCTGAAGATTTAGAAGAAGATGAAGTAGGGCCAGAGCCTTTTTTAGTTCAGCATGAAGAGCAAAAGCAAGAAGTGGTTACTCCAAGTCCGCTACCAGTTACTGAGCCTGTAATCGAAAAAATAGAGCCCCCTGTTGTAGCCGTTAAAACAGTGGTTACCGAGACTAAAACGGTAGCAGTAGAGACTACTTATAAACCCACACTCAATGATATTTTAGCAGGAAAAAATACCAGCTCAAGAATTAATGAAACTTCTGGTGCCGTGATCTCCGACTTAAAAGCAGCCATCAATTTGAATGATAAATTACTTTATATCAAAGATTTGTTTAATGGTTATAATTTAGCGTATGCTGAAGCCATTGATATTGCGAATAAAATGCCAAATTTTGATGCTGCAGATAACTTCTTCCAAAAAAATTATGCAGTTAAAAATAACTGGGCTGAAAAACAAGCCACGGTAGACAAATTTTATTTGTTGTTAAATAAAAGGTTCAGAGACTAAGTCTTGATAAATGAGCAAGGAATAGGGAACAAAGACTTCTTTTTAGACGCATAATCTTTGTCCTTAGTCTTTATTCTTTGCTCTTTGTTCCTTCGGCCTTCTAAATAAATCCCATTCTGTTAGAATCTAACTTTAGAAAGATAAATAGCAATATCGTAAAGCTCCATAAAGAAGAACCTCCGTAGCTTATAAATGGCAACGGAATACCAATTACTGGCATAATGCCAATCGTCATCCCGATATTGATGAATACGTGAAAGAAGAAAATACAGGCAATACTGTAGCCGTAAACCCTAGAGAAAACAGAGCGTTGTCTTTCGGCCATGTTTATAATTCTAAGCAATAGAAAAAGGTATAAGCCAATTACCACAAAACAACCTACAAAACCCCATTCCTCGCCCACGGTAGAAAAGATAAAATCTGTACTTTGTGCAGGCACATACCCGAATTTAGTCTGAGTTCCCTCTAGATAGCCTCTACCTGTAAGCTGACCAGCACCTATAGCTATTTTTGACTGTATCACATTGTAACCTGCACCTCTATTATCGCTGGTTAAGCCTAAAATTAACTCGATACGGGTACGTTGGTGAGGCTGTAACACGTTTTCAAATATATATTTGGCGACAAATAGATAGCAAATTGCAATGGCGGTAATGATTCCAACATTGATTACTTTTTGGATTTTCTTTTTGGCATTATAGGCAAATAATCCGCCAATGATTAATATACTTATGATGAGTATAGATGGCGCAACGAATAAGTTCAAGATGAAAAGTAGCGCTGCTCCCCAAAAGATAATTAATAGGTTGCCTGGTAGGCCCTCTCTATACAAGGGAAACATAAAAGATAAGAACACCAACATAGAACCAGCATCTGGTTGTAGCATGATTAAAGCCATGGGTAGCACAATGATGGCAGCGCAAATGAGAATTGGCTTAAGGGTATTCAGTTTGAGGTTAAATGAACTAATATATCTTGCCAGCAATAATGCCGTGCCAAACTTTGCAAATTCTGAAGGCTGTAAGCGAAAAGAACCCAAAGGAATCCAAGCTTGGTTACCACCTACATTTCTGCCGACCACTAATACTGTTATTAGTAATATAATGGTGATTCCGTAAACCACAGGCGCAAAAACACTGAAAAATTTAGAATCTAATAAGAGGATAGATAGACCCAAAATTAAACCAGAGATGATAAAAATCAATTGCTTTCCATATTCGGCAGCAAAACTAAAAGCCTCAGATTTGTCGGGATCGTACTGTACAGAAAAAATATTAATAAAGCCAACAGCACACAAAGCCATATAAATTAATATGGTGATCCAATCAACGTTAAAAAAGAATCTATTGTTCTGTTGCTGCATTGTTCTTAGGTGCTACGGCAGTTTTGTTAAATGTATGGTTAGCTATAGTAGTTCTTAACGGAACTGTCTTTTTTGTAGTATCTACTTTGCTCGTGTCAACCTTAGGTTTTTGCTTAGGTAGTTTGTCCTTTAAAACCGGAAGTAGGTTGTCGGCTTTGTATTGTTCGATAGTAGCGCCGTTAATTCGCCTGTTTTTTAGACTGTCCGTCAAATATTTTTCGGTAATGAAACTAGCAATTGGTGCCGCATAAGCACCACCGTAACCCCCATTTTCTATAATAACGGCAATCGCGATTTTGGGATTGTCTCTTGGCGCAAAACCAATGAATACAGAGTGATTTTTTCCATGTGTATTTTGTACGGTTCCAGTCTTGCCACACATTAAAATGTTAGGGATCATCGACTCTCTTGCAGTTCCGATAGGACTATTCACCGCATCCTGCATTCCATCAATAACAGGCCTGAAGTGTTTGGTATCTATACCCACATAGTGTTTCTCTTTGTATTTTGGATCGATGTGCTTATCGCTGCCAATTCCTTTTACCAAGTGAGGCTTAACATAATAACCCTGATTGGCGATAATGGCCATGATGTTTGCCATTTGAAGTGGGGTAGTGGTAATCTCCCCCTGTCCGATACCTACTGATAAAATAGTGCCGTAATTCCAATATTTACTGTAACGTTTAGTATAATCTTCTGCCCTGAATAATTTGTATGCACTTTCTCCAGGAAAATCAATGCCTAAGGTATCTCCAATACCGAATTTGCGCACTTTTTCTTGCCATTCTTCATACGCTGTGTGTTGATTTTTACGACCTTTCTTCATCATCTCTTTTTCGAAGATGCTCCAGAAATAAGTATTACAAGAACGGGCAATGCCTCTTTTTAAAGCAATATTTCCGTCAACGTGTTCACATTTGAACCTTGTTCTTCCTACTTGATAATACCCAGGGCAATTGAAAGTGGTATTTTCGTTGATCACACCTTCCTGCAGTGCAATTAATGCGCTTAAAGGTTTAAATGCAGAACCTGGGGAATAGCGTCCTTTTAGTGGACGGATAAAAAATGGACGGTAGGGGTTAGAGAAGATCTTCATGTAGTTGTTGCCAGTTTCACGGCCAACCATCATATTTGGGTCGTAACCTGGACTGCTCACAAAAGCTAAAACTTCACCTGTAGATGGTTCAATAGCCACTATACTGCCTACCTTGTTCTGTAATAATTGTTCTCCTAATTTCTGTATCTCTACGTCAATCGTTGTCGTCAGTTGTTCGCCTGCTACTGCCAAAGAATCAAATTTTCCATCTGCATAACTGCCTTGCGCCACATTATGGGCATTGTAAAGCATGTTTCTTACCCCTTTGGTGCCTCTTAAATCAACTTCGTATTGTTTTTCGATACCAGATTTTCCAATGTAATCACCAGGTTTATAATAACCTTGATGTTTCTCAATTTCACGCTGGTTGGCCTCTCTAATATAACCTAGAAACTGTCCGCCTATGCTATCTGGATAATATCGAATAGTTCTTTTCTGTACTTCAAAGCCTCTGAAATTCGCCATGCGCTCCTGTAAAGTGGCGTAGGTTTGTACCGAAAGTAATTTTTGGAATATCGAAGCCTGATATCTAGACTGTACTACCGCTTTATGGTACTTTTTTCTGAAATCATCCATCGTAATGCCGATAATGTTGCATAGCGATAGTGTATCGAAGGATTTTACTTCGTTAGGCGTAACCATTAAATCATAAGTAGGCTGGTTTTGAGCCAATACCTTACCATTACGGTCAACAATTACACCACGGGCTGGATAGACGAACTTTTTACGTAATGCATTATTGTTCGCATCCAAGAAATATTTATCACTGGCAACCTGTATGTAGAAAAGCCTACCCAACAATGTAAGTGCGAGTAGGACAAATAAGCCTTGAATAATGTATTTTCTATTAAACAGTTGGTCCATTAAGCCGATTTTCTATTATGGAAGATAAACTCCACCAGTAATATCGTAAATAGCGTGAACACTACGCTCAGTAAAGCTCTTCCTAGCGTGTAAGCGAGTGATGTAAATTTAAACGCCTCTAAGAAGAATAATATTACGTGGTGAGTAAAAATACACAATACTGCATATAAAGAAAACCATCTAAAGCCCATATTTCCCAAAGAAGGTTCAGGTTCATCAATAGCCTCTCTGTTCAAGCTTACCGAGATAAAAAGGATTCTGACCAAAGATAAGGCGACACAAGCACTGGTATGTACACCCAAAGTGTCATAAAAAGCGTCAAGCGTTAAACCGGTAATGAAGGCAATGATATATAACAGGAGGTTAGGCGTGTTAAAAGGTAGGACCAACAGGAATAATACGTAAATAAAGGGCGTGGAAAGGTTGTAAAATGCCATGTTGCGCAACAGAAATATCTGTATAAACAACAAGATTAGCCATCTAAAAATATTTATTATTACAACTCTACTGCTCATTTTTCACTTCTGGTTGTATCGATTTTACTTCTTCTGCAAATTTATCCTTTACCACATATACCACTTGCAAGGTACTAAAGTTATTAAATAGGGCAATTTCTAAGGTCATAAAGCTATCGCCTGTACTTAAAGTGTTCGTTACTCTGCCAACCTCTATTCCTTTTGGAAAGCCTCCAAAACCTGAGGTTACGATAGTATCTCCAACTTTTACCTTATAGTGGTTGGGTATTTCTTTTACTTGGGCTTTGCGGTAATCAAAATTATCGTCGCCCCAAACCAAACTGCCAAATGCATTGTCTTTTTTCAAAACTACACTAATTGCTGTTTCCTGATTTAGTAATGGCCTTATCGTAGCAAAGTGCTCTGATACATTTTGAACAAATCCAACAACACCTTTACCTGGAGAGATGACAGCCATGTCTTTCATGATACCATCTTTGATTCCTTTATTGATGGTGATGATATTATTAGTTAACGTTACTGAGTTCTTGAAAACTTTGGCCGAAATTAATGTATACTGTTGGTGGTTGATGGTATCTTTTACTGTCGAGATCTGTGTACTATCGATACTTGCGATAGCTAATAGTTGGGTTTTTAAAGCGGCATTTTCGGCAGCTAAACTATCATTTACCTGTACCAAGTTCAAATAACGCTTGATCACGTTTAAACGTTTGTAAGCCGTACCCACAACTTCATTGGCAGAACCAAAAGTTACGCTGCGTTGGTACACATTATTCCTAATCGTTAAGATTAGGCCAATGGTAAAAAAAATGATGAAAAAGAAAAATGCGTTGTATCTGCTAAGAAAAATCCAAAGGTTACGCATTCGAGTTAGGAGTTGTGGGTTGCGAGTTACGAGCCCAGTCTTTTAACCTTCAACTCGTAACTCGTAACTCAATTATTGCATTAAGAATTTATAGTTGCCAATGTTTTTTAGGGCAATACCAGTGCCACGTACTACAGCACGTAATGGATCTTCGGCAACATGAACAGGCAATTTAGTTTTTGCAGCTACACGTTTATCCAAGCCTCTCAGTAAAGCACCACCGCCCGTTAAATAAATACCAGTTTGGTAAATATCTGCAGAAAGTTCTGGCGGAGTAATTTCTAAAGCTTTCAAAATAGCCTCTTCAATTTTTGAGATTGATTTGTCTAAGCAATGTGCAATTTCAGTATAAGAAACTGTAATTTGTTTAGGTACACCAGTCATCAAATCACGTCCTTGAACCGCAAAATCAGCCGGTGGATCACTTAGTTCAGGTAATGCTGCGCCAACTTCAATCTTAATCTTCTCTGCAGTACGATCACCAATCATAATGTTATGCTGACGACGGATGTAGTTCACGATATCCGAGTCGAAGTTATCTCCAGCTACACGAATTGATTGGTCGCAAACAATACCTGAAAGTGCAATCACTGCAATTTCAGTCGTACCGCCACCGATATCAATGATCATATTACCCATTGGCTCCTCAACGTCGATACCAATACCTACAGCAGCAGCCATTGGCTCGTGGATCAAGTAAACCTCTTTTGCGCCGGCAATTTCAGCACTATCTCTAACCGCACGTTTTTCTACTTCGGTAATACCAGATGGAATACAGATGACCATTCTCAATGAAGGAAACATCCAACCTTTACCGCCGTTAAGCATACGGATCATTCCTTTGATCATGGCTTCTGCAGCATTAAAATCTGCAATTACACCGTCTTTCAAAGGTCTTACGGTTCTAATATTATCGTGGGTTTTGCCCTCCATTTGCATGGCCTGCTTGCCAATTGCAATAATTTTGTTTGTAGATCTGTCGAAAGCTACGATAGAAGGTTCATCAACAACTACTTTATCGTTGTGTATAATAAGGGTATTCGCAGTGCCAAGGTCAATGGCAACTTCTTGCGTAAACCAGTTAAATAATCCCATGTAAAAGGTATGTTATTATGTGTATTAACAAAAATGTCTAATATCTTAAATGTAAAATTAGACAAAATATTATATTAAGTTTCTTTTTTCTCTTTGAAAATCAAAACCAGGTAATGCTTTTTAAAGTCAGTCCCGCTTTACGCTGTAATCTTTTTGTTTACGCCCTGCTATCATTCCGAGTTCCGAGGAATCTATTTTCGGCATTGCTTTTCATTAGATCCTTCGCTGTGCTCTGGATGACAGGTAAACAAAAAGTATTTCCGCTTCAATCGGGTTTAATAAACTCAGGTCTTTGCTAAAAACTCACAACTTTGCAACTCGTTTAAAGATTGCTTCGTCGTACCTCCTCGCAATGACGAGACGTTTAAGCCCCCTCTGCCTGTCGGCATCTCTCCCCAAAAGGCAGAGAAAAGCATTTATTAAAGGCAGTTCGTCCTTGTTCTTTATTTCTCGCTCCTTAATCCTCCAAAACTAATCCCTAACTCCTGACCCCTAGTCTAGTGCTTAAAGTGTCTCACACCCGTAGTCACCATTGCAATACCTTTTTCGTTAGCTTTAGCTACAGAATCAGCATCCTTAATCGAGCCGCCTGGTTGTAAAACTGAAGTGATACCAGCATCAGCTGCAATTTCTACACAATCAGGGAAAGGGAAAAAAGCATCAGAGGCCATCGCAGCACCTTGTACGCTGAAACCAAAAGAAGCAGCTTTTTCAATCGCTTGTCTTAAGGCATCAACCCTAGAAGTTTGACCAACGCCGCTAGCAATTAAAACATCATCCTTCACCAACACAATGGTGTTAGATTTAGTATGTTTTACAATTTTATTAGCGAAGTGTAAGTCTTTTAATTCTTGTGTAGTTGGCACTTTTTCAGTAACAGCTGTCATTTGCTCAGGACCTTCGATAATTAAATCTTTATCTTGCTCAATGACGCCATTTAATAAAGTTTTGAATTGTTTTTTGTTCAATTCAACGTAGTTGCGTTTTAAGATTACACGGTTTTTCTTTGCTTTGAACAAATCTACAGCAGCTTGCTCGTAACTTGGTGCAATTAAAACTTCAAAAAATAGGTTATTAATTTCTTCTGCAGTTGCTAAATCCACTTCTCTATTGGTAATTAAAACACCACCGAAAGCAGAAACTGGGTCACAAGCTAAAGCATCAATCCAAGCCTGTTTAACAGTGCTCCTAGAAGCTACGCCACAAGCATTAGTATGTTTCAAAATGGCAAAAGTAGGTTCTTCGAACTCGTCAATTAAGCTTACAGCAGCATCTACATCAACCAAATTGTTGTAGCTTAACTCTTTTCCGTTCAATTTAGTGAACATCTCTTCTAAGTTTCCGTAGAAAGTTCCTTTTTGGTGAGGGTTTTCTCCGTAACGTAAAGTTTGAGCAGTTGCGATACTTTCTTTAAATACGTTTAAGGGTTCTTCATTGTTGAAATAGTTGAAGATCGCAGTATCGTAGTGAGAAGAAGTATGGAATGCTTTTTTAGCAAAAGCCTTACGTTGTGCTAAATCAGTGGCACCATCTTGCGCCTGTAGTTGCTCAAGTAATGTCGAATAATCATCTTTCGATGCAATAATTACCACATCATTAAAGTTTTTAGCAGCAGCTCTAATTAAAGAGATTCCGCCGATATCAATTTTTTCGATAATTTCCTCGTCGGTTCCACCCCCTTTTACCGTTTCCTCAAAAGGGTAAAGATCTACAATTACCAAGTCAATTTCTGGGATTTCGTATTGAGCGATTTGCTCTTGATCGCCAGCTAAATTTCTACGGTTTAAAATACCACCGAAAACTTTCGGATGTAAAGTCTTCACACGCCCACCTAAAATAGAAGGATAGCTAGTTAAGTCTTCTACAGCGGTTACAGGAACGTTCAAGTCTTTGATAAACTGCTCGGTTCCACCGGTAGAAAATAAGGTTACACCTTGCTTGCCAAGGTACTCAACTAATGGTGCTAAACCATCTTTATAATAAACTGAAATTAGGGCGTTTTTAATCTTTACTGATTGGCTCATTTTGAGGGGTTTGCTTTGAGCCGCAAAGGTATGAAAATGAGACGATTTTTAGATTAGGTTTTTTAAATAAAATCGGGGGCTTAGAATTTTATGTTTCTTGTACAAGAACTTCTCATCAAAACCAACTATTTTATTGGCTTTGATGAGAAGTTCTGCAGTAGTTTATTACTGCAGAACTTTAAAATTTTTAAAAACCTAGACCAAGTGTGAACGCCCTAACTGCAGGTGTGAATGTGGCTCTTTGCGTAGCAGCTCCTGTACTAAGGTTTACAGTGTATATGCTTTGGGCGGTACCTACGGTGAAGATTCCGTACGCTGTTCCGCTAGTTCCTCCAATGTCAAATCCGTTGGTATTTTCTACATTAATTCCAAGCGGACCAACATCTACTAAGGTGCCAGTATTAGGTGGGTCTTGCTTATAAAGTCTGTCTGTCGAAGCATCTATGTCGAATAGTACAGTAGTTGCGGCTCCTGCAAAGTTGTTTGTATATGCAGCGCCACTGATAGCTGCCGTCAGTATAATTGATCCATCAACCGTTAACGATGCGTCATCAGGATTAACCCTTAAATTTTGACCAAGATTACTTACGATACGAATTCTATCCACCACTGGATTAAAATCAAAGCCAAATTGCGATCCAAGAAGAGTAGTCGTCAATTGACCGCCAACTACCACTGCTGCGCCAGAAGAAGCATTGATCGTGTAAATTCTAGATGAGCTGCCCAAAGCGTAAAGCTGTCCGTTTTTTGGACGCATGTCTATACCAATGATGCTTTCGCCAGTTTGTATCCCACTGATAGATTTAACAACCGCTGTTGGGCTAGCGCTGGTGTGGTTAAAGATAAGCAATTCATTATTTGTAGAGATAGCGTAAGCTACGGGTTCTGTAGGAATTGCAATACCAATGATCTGCTGATTGAATTCACCGATTTTCGAAGCTTTTCCCGTGTTAATGTCAATGGTAAATAACGACGATTTGCCCATGTAACCTAATGCCGCAAGGGCTGCACTGCCGTCTGGACTGATGTCGAAGCCACCTGTTTCGTCGATGTCATAACCTAAACTGCCGATTTCCATTAATTTGCCGTCATTAGGTGGATCCTGCTTGTAAAGTTTATCTGTCGTTGCGTCGATATCAAAGAGTGTTGTTGTAGCTGCGCCAGCTCTGTTCTGTGTGTAGGCTACACTTCCCACTCTTGCATTAACCACATTATTGATATTTAGGTCGGTTGCTGCAACTGCTCCGTTTTCTGGGTTTAGACGTAAATTTTGTCCGGAAGAGCTTACTACTCGAATTCTGTCTACGGTAGGATTAAAATCGAATCCGAAATTTGTGCCAGAAAGCGTAGGTGTAAATGGAGTTGAATTGATTGCTCTGGCAATGCCTGTCTTCGGGTCAATAACGTAAACGTAGCTATTGCTGCCAAGTCCGTATAACTGTCCAGTTGCTGGTCTGAAATCAATGCCAACAATTTTGTCTCCCGTTACAAGTCCAGAGATGGTAACTTGAGAGGTAACGGATTGAGGGTTTCGCGCATTGAACCACAACAGTTTTCCATCGTTTGTCAATGCATAAAGGTTGATGTCTGGTCCGTTTACTAAGTCTCTGGAATTTCTGTCCTTTTTACAGGCGCTAAAAATAATTGCAATGAATAGTACTGCCAGCACAGCTAGCTTATTTTTTTTTTTATTAATCATGTTTTCTAAAGATTATAATAAGTTAAATGGTTGAATTGGGCTTCATTATTAACTTATGTTTTGTGGTGGCCGTTTCGGCATCTCTAGAATTAAATTAAGTGTAGTTGGTGTAAAAATATAGGAGTTGTAGGGTAAGCTATGGGGTTCAAACAAAAAGATACAGTTTGAATCGATAAATTCAGTGCTCTTAATTGATTTTTTGGTTTCGTCGTTCGACTTTTCACCGCATTTTTCATTTGTCTCTTTATCAGGCTGGTGATAAGCTATAGAAGAAAAATGCTTATATAGGGTAGGAGATACCTTTACTAGTAAGAGGTAAATTAGCAGAAGGCCTAAAAGAGAGGTAAGAGAATTAGCCATAAACAATCGTCATCATTGATGATTCTTGTTTATATACGAGAAGTTTTTAAGATTAGGTTTTTTGAAAGCTGCTTTTTTTAAAATTTTAAATGCATGGATAATTTTTAGTCTTTCAATGTTAAATAAAATTTATACTAGCATTTATTTAACGCTTGCTGCTGGTTTGGAATTTAACGTACCAATCTTCCAAAAGATCAATCACAGGGAGAAGGGTTTTTCCTAAATCGCTAAGTTTATATTCTACACGTGGAGGTGATTCTGCAAAAGCCTCACGTAGAATGAGTCCATCGCGTTCCATTTCTTTCAGCTGTGTGGTTAATGTGCCCTGACTCAGGAAATTCGTTTCGCGTTTCAGCTCTCCAAATCTCTTGGGACACTTAGCGGCAATGATTTTAATAAGCATAATTTTCCATTTGCCTCCAATTATCTTAAATACGCCCGTCAATGGAGCGTCATTTAAAAATAAATCTTCTTTTGTAAGTGCTTCATGTTCATCATTGGTGCTATTTTGCATACTAGGTGCTATTTAAGTGACTACTTGATTGCTGTTAAAGGCTTTTCTTCCTTTGAATTTTAAATATAAGAAAAGCATGAAAAAATACAGAAAGTGGCTGGTATTCCTGATCGCCTGTTCGGCTATATTTTTATCCGTGTTAGACCTGTTTATTGTAAATGTGGCACTTCCATCTATTAAAACTGGAATTGAAGGTACAGATGCTGATATGCAGTTGGTCATCGTGATGTATATTGTCGGTTATGCTTCATTTTTAATTGCCGGAGGCAGGGCCGGCGATTATTTTGGAAAGAAAAAAGTGTTTTTGACCGGAATGCTGATTTTTACCTTTGCCTCTTTATCCTGTGGCCTATCGCAATCGGCTACGCAATTAAATATAGCACGTTTTATACAGGGAATAAGCGCTGCATTGATGGTTCCGCAAGGGATGGCTTTCATCCCCGGTTTATTTCCTGACCAGAAAGAGCGCGTCAAGATGCTCGGTATTTATGGCAGTATAGCGGGTACTGCGTCGGTTGTTGGACAGTTTTTGGGTGGGTTAATTCCTGATCTTGAAATCATTCAGCAAAGTTGGCGTTTAATCTTTTTAATTAATGTGCCTATCGGACTAACTGCTGTTGTATTAGGTTTAAAATACCTTCAAGAATTGCCTTTTAAAACCAAGGACCGATTTGATTTTATCGGCAGCCTATTGTTGATGTTGACATTGACATCGTTAATTTATCCGCTGATCCAAGGCCGAGAGTTGGGCTGGCCAATTTGGAGTGTTTCACTATTACTATTGTCAGTAGGGTTGTTCCTTACATTTATTTATTATCAGCGCCACAACGTCAAGATGGGGAAAAGTCCGTTGATTGATATTGGTCACTTTAAGAACTCTGATTTCACAAGAGGCCTTTTAATTTCCTTGTTTTATTACCTCGTCCAGGATTCTTATTTTTTAATCAATACCGTTAATTTACAAAGTGGAATGGGGATAAGTTCTGCACGTACTGGGATTTATTTTGTATGTCAGGGAATCGGCTACGTAGCGGCATCGATGTTTTTTACGCCTCGGGTAGACCGTTATGGGAAGTCTATTTCGCTTATAGGATCTGTCATCATGATCGTAGCACTCGTATTTCATTTAGTTGTATTTAACTTAAATGAAACATCACAAATGTACATTGGGTTGGTATTATTTATATACGGAGTAGGTTGTGGTACAATTTTACCTTCATTAATGACGATATCTTTAAAAAGCATTCCAGAAAATCAGATGGGGGCTTCATCAGGCATCTATTTGACGCTGCAGCAGGTTTCTGTAGCGATTGGGGTTGCAGTTGTTGGAGGTGTTTTCTTTAATCAACTTCATCCACCCGTAACTGCTCGATTCCCCGTAGCTTATCAATGGGCAACTTTATTGAATGTAGGGTTTCTAGTAATTGTTAGTGTATTGCTATTGCCAAAAAGAAATAAAGTATGATTTTAGGTTATTTTTTTATCTTTTTTATCAGCGTTTCTACAATACGTGGATAATGTAGGTGCTCTAACTGTTGACCTTTGAACTTGATCATTTCTAGGCTGTCATCTTTTTCTATACGATATTTAGCTTGGTGAATGAATTCGCCTTCATCATAGTGCTCATTTACATAATGTATTGTAATGCCGCCTTCTAGGTCTCCAGCTTCCATTACCGCTTTGTGTACACGGTCGCCATACATTCCTTTTCCACCATGTTTAGGTAATAGGGCAGGGTGTATGTTAATGATCCTTCCAGGATACTCTTTCAAAAGGTTTTGAGGAATCAACCAAAGGAAGCCCGCTAAAACAATTAAATCTATATCTAAGTTTTTCAGCAGGTCTAGTACATCGTCAGTTTGATAAAATTCGTGCCTATCAAAAATATGAGATGGGATTTCAAAGCTGTCGGCCCTTTGCAATACGTAAGATTCAGGATTGTTGGTTAACACGAGGGCAACTTCAACCTCTGTACTTCGTTTAAAATGCTCCATAATTTTTTGAGCATTAGATCCTGATCCTGAGGCGAAAATGGCGATACGTTTCTTCACTGAGTTATTTGTTTTTTTCAAAAATAATATTTTAAGCCTTCTTACACTAATTTTAAGCCAAAAAACCTATTTTTGTGAAATGTTGGTGAGCCCTACGGGTGTTTTGCCTTCAATGGCTTCGTGCTTAAATCATTAGATGAAAATATTTTTTTAAAACCATTTTGCATTTAAAAATATTACCTCTATATTTGCAGTCCGAAAATAAATACAGAAGAAATAAAAGGCTAAACAATGGCAAATCATAAATCAGCATTAAAAAGAATTAGAGCAAACGCTGCAAAACGTCTACGTAACAGATATCAAGCTAAAACTACACGTACTTTTATTAAGAGATTGCGTGCTGCTGAAGACAAGAAAACAGGATTAGAATTGCTTCCTAAAGTAATTTCTATGTTGGATCGTTTAGCTAAAAAGAACGTTATCCACAAAAACAAAGCTTCTAACAATAAAGCAAAATTAACGAAGTTCGTTAACAACTTGAAATAGTCGCTTTTTTAAACGATATTAGAACGGTATCATCGTAAGATGATGCCGTTTTTTTTGTTTTAAATTTTTTATTGTATGTCTAATTATGAAAATAAACTTGGCATTAAGGCTTGGGCTGAGGCCGATCGGCCTAGAGAAAAACTTTTATTACAAGGGCGTAGACAACTTACCGACGCTGAGCTGATTGCCATATTGATTGGTTCTGGAAATAAAAGTGAAACTGCTGTAGATTTAAGTAAGCGTATCTTAAAGTCTTGTGGGCATGACCTTCACAAGCTGGCGCAGCTTGGCATAAAGGAGCTATCTAAATTTAAGGGTATCGGCGAAGCCAAGGCAATTGCAATCATAGCAGCTTTAGAGTTGGGAAGAAGAAGAAAAGATACTGAATTGGTTAATGTTCAGAAAGTGAGTTCTTCTGTTGATGTGCATCGGGTAATTAAAGCAGACTTGGCAGATTTGCCCCACGAAGAGTTTTGGGTGATCCTGCTTAATCGTGCCAATGTTGTTGTTGGTAAGTATTTTTTAAGTAAAGGTGGGCAGGCGGGCACGGTGGTAGATCCTAAAATGGTTTTTAAAATTGCGTTAGAGCATGGCGCCGCGTCGGTAGTATTAGTGCATAACCATCCTTCTGGTAGTTTAAAGCCGAGCAATGCAGATGTGAGTATTACCAAAAAAATGATGGAGCTAGGAAAGATGATGGAAATTGCGGTTCATGATCATTTGATTATTTATAATGATACTTTCTTAAGCTTAGCGGATGAGGGTTATGTATAATGCGATCCAGATGTCTTTTTCCATTCTAATTACTTGTTTGTATAATATTTAACTTTCAGTTAATTTCATTTTTTTAAATTTGAGGATAAAATTTACAATAGAAATGAAACGAATCCTAATTGTTTTGCTATTAGCGATACTAGCTTTCCAAGCTCAAGCTCAAAAAAATCAAGCAATTAATGTCATCACTTATAATTTAAGATATAGCACAGAGAAAGACGGAATTAATGCGTGGTCTAAAAGAAAAGATAATGTAAAGGCTTTAGTAAAATTCTATGAAGCAGATATTTTGTGTGCACAGGAGGCTTTGGCCGAACAATACGACGCGATTTTAGAAAATTCAGAATTTGAGGCAGTAGGTGCTGGTCGTGATGATGGTAAGCGGAAAGGAGAATTTTCTCCAATCTTTTATAATAAGCATAGATTTGTTAAGAAAGAGGGCGGTGTTTTTTGGTTGTCGCAAACTCCAAATGTGCCAAGCAAAGGTTGGGATGCGATGTTTAACCGAGTTTGCACTTGGGTGCGACTGTATGATAAATTGAATAAGAAGGAGTTTTTAGTGTTCAATACGCACTATGATCACGTTGGTGTACAAGCAAGAATTGAATCTGCGAAGTTGATTAAGCAGAAGATTCAAGAGATCGCGCCAAAATTGCCTGTTGTTTATACAGGAGACTTAAACGTAACTCCAGAGACTGATGCCATTGCAACCATTAAATCTTTCTTGAGCGATAGTAAAGAAGTTTCGATCGAACCACCTTACGGTCCCGAAGGAACTTTTAATGGGTTCAAGTTCGATAGTCCGTTAAAAGATAGGATCGATTACATATTTGTGAATAAAGGCTTTAAGGTGCAGAAATATGGCGTATTGACAGATAATAAGGAGCAACGTTATTTTTCGGATCACTTGCCTGTAATGGTCAAGTTGTTTTTCTAGGCAGCAATCATTTAAAACGTATAACTTAAACTTAAAGCTTTCCCATTACCTTTATAAATAATATCTTTGCATTTTATTTTGCATGAGGTATGTTTTGGGCCTAGTCCAATATCTCATATCTCATATCCCAATTCTAAATAAATGAAAATATCATACAGCTGGCTTAGGCAAATATTAAAAACGGATCAAACTCCTCAAGAACTATCTTTAATCTTAACCAATATTGGCCTAGAAGTAGAAAGCTTAGAAAAAGTACAAACCATTCCAGGTGGCTTAGAAGGTTTGGTAATCGGTTATGTGGAAGAGCGTGCACAGCACCCCAATGCGGATCGACTAAGTGTAACCAAAGTAAATGTTGGCGGACCAGAGTTATTGCAAATTGTTTGTGGTGCACCAAATGTTGCTGCCGGACAAAAAGTAGTCGTAGCTGTTGTAGGGACTACGGTTCATCCAAATGAAGGCGAGCCTTTTAAAATCAATAAATCTAAAATTAGAGGCGAAGTTTCTGAAGGGATGATTTGTGCCGAAGATGAAATTGGATTGGGTGGTTCTCATGCTGGGATTATGGTGTTGCCAGCAGAGGCAACTGTAGGCCTAGAAGCTAAAAAATATTTCAATGTTGATGATGATTACTTGTTCGAAATTGGCCTAACGCCAAATCGTGCCGACGCAGCCTCTCATTTAGGTGTGGCTAGAGATTTAGCAGCTTATTTGCGTACGAGTTACGAATTGCCAGATGTAAGTGCTTTCAAAACTGAGAAAGAAAACCAGAGCATTGCGGTAGAAGTGCAAGCCGCAGATGCTTGTCCACGTTATAGCAGCGTGAGCATTAGCGGAGTTACGGTGAAATCATCGCCAGATTGGTTAAAAGATAAATTGAAAGTGATTGGCGTTCGTCCAATTAACAATATAGTAGACGTGACCAATTATGTATTGCACGAATTGGGACAGCCTTTACATGCTTTTGATGCAGATCAAATTGCAGGAAATAAAATTATCATTAAAAAATGTGCTGAAGGTACGCCGTTTGTAACGTTAGATAACGTGGAACGTCAACTTTCTGCTGAAGATCTAATGATATGTGATGCGGAAAACCCTTTGTGTATTGCCGGTGTTTTTGGTGGCATAGGTTCTGGAGTAACCGAGCAGACTACGGAGGTATTTTTAGAAAGTGCTTATTTCAATGCAGTTTCGGTACGTAAAACATCGAAGAGACATGGTTTAAAAACAGATGCTTCTTTCCGTTTTGAACGTGGTACAGATCCAGAGATCACTATTTTGGCGTTACAAAGAGCAGCGTTATTGATCAAGGAAGTTGCAGGAGGCGAGATATCTTCATCAGTTTCTGATGTTTATCCTGTAAAAGCTAATCCGTTTGAGGTTGCAGTAAAATATCAGCACATTGTTGATTTAATTGGGAAGGACATTCCTGCTGCTGAAATCAAGGAGATTATTACTTCATTAGGCATTAGCGTTGCTAAAGAAACTGCAGAAGGTTTAGATTTGTTAGTGCCTACGTATAAAGTAGACGTTACCCGCGAGTGCGATATTACCGAAGAAGTTTTACGTATTTACGGTTACGATAATATCGAAATTCCATCTAAAGTAAATGCTTCGTTGGCTTTTACCGTGAAACCTAATAGAGAGAACATTCAGAATTTAGTGGCTGATATGCTTACTGCAAATGGCTTTATAGAAATTTGGTGTAACTCTCTCACTCGCTTAGCTAATTCTAAGAATGAGGCCGAAGCAGTTCAGATATTAAATCCATTGAGTTCTGATTTGAACGCCATGCGCCAAAGCTTGTTGCAGCCAGCGTTAGAAAGTGTAGCTTATAACATCAATCGTAAAAACTCGGATATTAAGTTTTACGAATTTGGTAAAACCTATCATTTAATTGATGGTAAATATGTAGAACGTCCACGTTTATTAATTGCATTGAGTGGAGCGAAAGAAAACGAACAATGGAATCATCAGTCTACACCATCTACTTTTTATAGTTTAAAAGGAGCAGTAGATGCTGTAGTTACACGCTTAGGGCTTTCGAGTTTCCAAACAGCGGAGCTCAAAGATGAAAACTTCGCTTATGGCTTAAAATACTTTAGAGGAGATAAAACCTTGGTAAGTTTTGGTGCTGTAACTAACGCAGATAAAAAGGCAGCCGGCTTAAAGCAGGATGTTTTCTATGCTGATTTTGATTGGGCTTTTGTATTGGATGCTTTGAAGAAAAATAAAATCATCAACAAGGAAGTTCCTAAATATCCAGCTGTAAGAAGAGATTTATCTTTGTTGGTAGACCAGGCAGTAACTTTTGATGAACTGAAGAGCATTGCATTCAAGTCTGAAAAGAAATTGGTTAAGAACGTACAGGTGTTCGATGTTTATCAGGGGGATAAATTACCAGAGGGTAAAAAATCTTATGCTTTAAATTTCACTTTGCAAGATGAAGAGCAGACTTTGACTGATAAACAGATCGATGGCATTATGCAAAAGATTATTGCTAACTTAGCACAAACTGCAAAAGCAGAAATAAGATAAAATAAGTTTAAAGTAGTTACGTGTTATGAGTTACAAGGCTAAAACCATAACCGATAACTTACAACCCATAACCCATAACCTAAAAATGGCTGCTGTAGCTGATCAACTAAATAGTGTAATGCAAAAAACTGCTCGATTAATTGAGCTTTGTAGTGCTTTACAAGAAGAAAATCATTTATTGAAGACAGAAAATCAGCGACAAAAGCAAGCTTTGGAGAGTGCTAAAAACACTCATTTAGAGCTAGATGAAAAAATTAGGGTACTTAAACTGGCAAAAAGTATTGAAGGTACAAGTGAAAAGACACTTGATATAAAGCAAAAAATTAACGATTTTGTGCGTGAAATTGATAAGTGTGTGACATTGCTTAAGAAGTAAGCAAGCAGATTAATTGAAACAAAGCTAAAAAAATGGGAGAAATCTCGATTAAAATAACTATCGCCGACCGTATTTATCCTTTAAAGGTGAGTATGGAAGAAGAGGAAATTGTGAGAAGGGCGGCAAAGATTATCAATGAACGTATAAAAGACTACCAAGAAAATTATGCGGTTAGGGATAAGCAAGATTTGTTGTCGATGGCAGTTTTACATTATGCTACAGCCGTTTTAAAGGCAGAGCATAAAGTGCAGCACCAAGATACAACAGTTGCTGACAAAGTTGAGGAGTTAGATAGTTTATTAAACGGATTTTTCGCTAGATAAAATGTTCTTTATAGCCTTTTTGATGTTCAAAGAGGTTTTCTATAGCTATAAATTTGGCCGTGGCTAAATTTTTATGTTTCTTTTAATTGATGTGAAAACACATTTGGAACATAAAATTTAGTAACGGCTTTTTTTTTATACAAAACCTAGGTGGTGTAAAGCGCCATTAACATAAAACAAAAACTAAACAATGGAAGCGTCGTTTACGGCAGCTCCATTAAAAACAAACAACAGATAAATGGAAATATTAGGAATAGTAGGATGCATACTTGCCAGCTTAATTGTTGGTATAGTAATCGGCAGATACCTGCTGCGTACCTTGTTGAAGCAGCAAGAGGTAGCGGCGCAAACAAAGGCTAAGAAGATTTTAAAGGAAGCAGAGAATAATGCAGAGATCTTAAAGAAAAATAAGTTATTAGAAGCAAAAGAGAAGTTCTTGCAGTTAAAAGCCGAACACGAACAACAAGTGCAGTCTCGTAATAACGAAGTAGCTCAGCGCGAGAATAGCATTAAGCAAAAAGAGCAGTCGCTTAATTCTAAATTAGAAAATGCCAATAGAAAAGAGCAGGATTTAGATAAGCAAAGAGATAATTTAGAGAAGCAAACTGCTTTGGCTTTGAAAAAGCAAGAAGAAGTAGATGCGATTAAGAATCAACACGTACAACAGTTAGAAACTATTGCTGGTTTAAGTGCCGAAGAAGCCAAAAATCAATTGGTAGAAAACATGAAGGCAGAAGCACGTTCGCAAGCCTTAATGCAAGTAAAAGACATTGTTGACGAAGCTAAATTGACCGCAAGTAAAGAAGCGAAAAAAGTAGTGATCCAAACTATACAACGTACCGCGGCAGAAGCGGCAATCGAGAACTCGGTTTCTATTTTCCATATTGATAACGATGAGATCAAAGGTCGTGTAATTGGTAGGGAAGGTCGTAACATCCGTGCACTAGAAGCAGCTACTGGTATCGAAATTATCGTTGATGACACGCCTGAGGCTATTATCCTTTCGGGCTTTGATCCGGTAAGAAGAGAGATTGCTCGTTTGGCTTTACATCGTTTGGTAACTGATGGTCGTATCCACCCAGCCCGTATCGAAGAGATCGTAGCTAAAACCAAGAAGCAAATCGAAGACGAAATCATCGAGATTGGTGAGCGTACCGTTATCGATTTAGGTATTCATGGATTACATCCAGAGTTAATTAGAATGGTAGGTCGTATGCGTTACCGTTCTTCTTATGGCCAAAACTTATTACACCACTCTCGTGAGGTAGCTAATTTCTGTGCTACTATGGCGGCCGAGTTGGGCTTAAATGCGAAGTTGGCTAAACGTGCTGGTCTATTACACGATATCGGTAAAGTGCCAGATGATAATCCGGAATTGCCACACGCTATTTTGGGGATGCAATTGGCAGAAAAATATAAAGAGCATCCAGAGGTATGTAACGCCATTGGTGCCCACCACGACGAGATAGAAATGACGTCGATGATTTCTCCAATTATCCAAGCTTGTGACTCGATCTCTGGTGCCCGCCCAGGTGCGCGTAGAGAGGTGGTGGAAAGTTACATCAAGCGTTTAAAAGAATTGGAGGAGTTAGCCCTATCTTACCCAGGTGTAGAGAAAACATTCGCTATCCAAGCTGGTAGAGAGCTGCGTGTAGTGGTAGAAAGCGAGAGAGTAACCGATCAGCAAGCAGAGCTGTTAGCTGCAGATATCTCTAACCGTATTCAGACTGAAATGACCTATCCAGGACAGATCAAAGTGACGGTAATTAGAGAAACCCGTTCGGTAGCATTTGCGAAATAGACAAATGATTACACCGATTTCGGGATTACACTGATTTTGGTTTTAATTAAACACACCGTCATTTCGACGACGAAGGAGGAGAAATCTAGCACTTGTTAGATGTCCCAAATACGTTCGAAATGACGGTTTCTTTTTGAATACTCTTTTTCCTTATTTTTACAATTCCAAAATTAACCAATATGAGCAAAACTGTAAAAGCCCCAGAAAGAAAGCCTGTAGATATCTTATTTGATAAATACGCAGAAAGCCATCAAGATGGAACAAATAAACTGATCCATTGGATCTGTGTCCCTTTGATTGTATTTAGCTTGTTGGGGCTAGTTTGGCAAATTCCTTTTCCTAAGCTGGAGTTTTTGGGTCAGTACCAAACTTTTCTTAATTGGGCTTCTTTCTTACTAGCCTTTTCACTGTATTATTATTTTACATTATCACCAGTTTTATTTTTCTTGATGATTTGGGTAGTAGCGGCAATGAGCTTTGTGATTGTCAAAATAGAATTGATTGTAGGCTTAGGTAGTGGAGCAGCTTATGGTATTTATGCTGCCATATTTGTACTCGCTTGGATAGGGCAATTTATAGGTCATAAGATAGAAGGGAAAAAGCCCTCATTTTTAGAAGATGTTAAGTTTTTGTTAATCGGCCCAATTTGGTTATTGCACTTTATTTGTAAAAAAATCGGCTTAAAATATTAATACAAAAGCCGTAAAGGCAGCCTTTAACAATTTGTTAACCTAGCGGTAAACAAATGGTAATTTCTCGCTAACATGAAGCTAACATTGTGATAATAGTTTTGCCCTAATTAAAAATAAGGCAAATTGAAATCACAATCAACTCTAAAAAAAGCACTACTAACCATTCTATTCGTGTTAGGCAGTGTGTTTGTTTTCGCACAGGGAACAGGAAAAATTGCAGGAACTGTATCTGATAAAAAAACAGGTGAAACGCTAATTGGCGTATCTGTAAAAATTGCAGGGACTACAAAAGCTGTAGGTACAGATATCGAAGGTAGATATAGTATTGGTGGTTTATCGACGGGCAAGTATGCCATAGAAATATCTTACATCGGTTATTCGAAAAAGAATATTACTGATATCGAAGTTAAAAACGGATTAGTTACTGCGGTTAATGTCGTTTTAGAAGAAGCTGGTTCTCAAACATTAAATCAAGTAACCGTTACAGCTTCAGTTAAACAGGAATCTGTAAATACCCTATATGCTAGACAGAAAAATAGCGCATCTATTTCAGACGGTATATCTGCTGATGTGATTAGAAAATCACCAGATAGAAACACTGGAGAGATTTTGAAGAGAGTAAGCGGGACTAGCGTTCAAAATAATAAATTTATTGTTGTAAGAGGTTTAAGTGATAGGTATAACAATGCAATGTTAAACAATGCGCCTCTACCAAGTACAGAAGCCGATAGAAAAACATTTTCATTTGATGTTATCCCATCTGCAATGGTCGATAATATTGTGATTAGCAAAACGGCAACACCTGATTTACCTGGTGATTTTGCCGGAGGAGCAATACAAATTAAAACAAAAGATTTTCCAGATGCTAAAACAGTTGAATTAAATTATGGTTCAGGCTATAATAGTATATCAACCTTTAAAGATTTTTATGGTAACAAGAGGTCGGGATTAGATTTTCTAGGTTTTGGTGCAGATAGGTATCAGATGCCGCAAGGCGTTTCATCAACAGCCAGTCGTTATCAGGATCAAAATATCGACCAAAAAGTTGAAGCAACTAAAAAGTTTACAAATACTTGGGGTACTAAAAAGTTGGGGACTGCACTTCCTATTCAGAATTTGCAGTTCGTTTATGGAGATTCTTATAATCAAAAAAATGGAAGTAAACTAGGACTAATATTGGCGGCTACCTATAGAAACTCTGCAACAATTTCAGAACAAGAGAGAAATAACTTTAATGATATACAGATTGGTGATAAAAGAGGGATAGACTTTTTCGGCTATAACGATAAATTCTATAATTTCAATACTTCTTTAGGGGTAATGGCAAACTTAGCTTACATTAAAAATGGTAATAAGTTCGCATTGAAAAATAATTTTAATCAAAACTTTGAAGATAACTCTCTAGTAAGAACAGGCTTTAGCGATGAGAGAGATTATGATAAAAATGTTTCTCAACAGGAGGTTATTCAGAAGACATTGTTAAGCTCGGTGTTAGAAGGAGAGCATTTGTTAAGTACAGCCAGACAAAGTAAAATTAATTGGAATTTGTCTTACAGTTTATTCTCCGATAATCAACCTGACCAGAGAAGAATTGCTTATAGTAGAGCTTATAGTAGTAATGATGTATTTTTAGCAGATATCCCTGCGATTGCTACCATAACCACTGGCGGTAGATTTTTTAGTGATTTGCATGAAAATATTTATGGAGCAACTGTTAATTATACTCATCCAATAAAATGGCTAAATAATTCTCAAATATTAAAATTCGGTGCTTTAAAACAGTATAAAAATAGAAAAATAGATTCTAGATCATTAGGCTATAGAAATAACTTTGTCGATGTTAATCAGAGTGCAGCTGTTCGAGCTCTGCCTATAGAAGAGGTGTTATCTAATAAATATATAGGTAGAGATATGTTCTATCTAGAAGATGTAACAAATCCTTTCAGTAAATATACAGGCACTGGAGACTTGAATGCTGCATACGCTATGATGAATGCAGTTTTTAGCTCAGATCTTAAGGCAACTTTTGGATTAAGAGTAGAAAACTATATCGAAACATTAACTAACGACAACAGAAGTGAAGCTGGTCAAGGAGTAAAAAATAATTATACTGATTTTTTGCCTTCAGTTAACTTAACTTATGAATTAAATAAGAAAACTAATTTGCGTTTTAGCTTTTCTAATACACTTGCTAGAGCACAGTTTAGAGAATTAGCTCCGTTTAGTTTTTACGACTTTGTTACTGGAGTAACAAAAATTGGGAATCCTAATTTGAAAAGGACGACAATTAATAATTTTGATATTAGATACGAATTATACCCATCTGCTGGACAACTAATATCTGTTTCAGCCTTTTATAAGCGACTGAATAATGCCATAGAAAACTACTACATTTCTGGTTCAACTGCTGCAAGCCAGACTATCTCATTTTTAAATGCGCCCATTGCGAACGTTTATGGAGCAGAAATTGAAATAAGAAAAGATCTAAGCATATTTAACACAGAAAGCTCATTTTTAAAAAATCTAGTTTTTAGTGCAAATGCTTCAATTATTAAATCTGAAATTGATTTCTCTGGTGCTTCTTCTGATATACTTCCTCTTGTAAATAACGAACGCCCTTTACAAGGGCAATCTCCATATATTATTAATACTGGTTTGACTTATAATACTCCAGAAAGTGGTTGGGCTACAACCTTATTATTTAATAGAATTGGTAGAAGAATTTCGGTCGTTGGATTAGGACAAATGGTTGGAGATAGCTTTCATGAAAGTTATCCTGATATTTATGAAAACCCTAGAAATCTTCTTGATTTTCAATTATCTAAAAGAATAATTAAGAGTAAGGGAGAAATCAAATTAAACGTTGGTAATATTTTAAATAGCGATGGTATAATGTACCAAGACTTAAATAAGGATAAGAAATATAATGATGCCACAACCGATCAATTAATTAACAAAATTAAATACGGAACAAACGTGACGTTGTCTTTTGGATATAAGTTTTAGAATAGAATTAATTATTACCTAATATTAGCTTAATAGTGGCAAAGTAATTTTGTCTCAAACAATTTGAATTATGAAAATTAAAAAATTATCAATTTATGTACTGGCTCTTTCATTGACAGCTTTGTCAATACAGTCTTGCAGTAAAGATGACTCAGGTACTGATTTAGTTAATCCAGTGAAAACGGAAGTTGAATTGCCTGCGACTATAACTAGCAATACAACATTAGATAATACAAAAACTTACGTTCTTAAAAAAGACGTATATACTAGAGTTTTTTCTGGCGCTACTTTAACTATTCCGGCAGGAACTGTGATTAAGGGCAATGTTAATTCGGCGTTAATTATTGAAATGGGTGGCAAGATTGATGCTCAAGGCACAGCTACTAATCCAATTGTTTTTACATCTATTAAGCCTGTGGGCGATAGAAAAACGGGAGATTGGGGAGGTGTAGTTTTAGCGGGTAAAGCACCAGTTAATACAGCAGATGGAACGGCACAATATGAGGGAGGCGCTTTAGGCGCTGATGTAGCGAAATACGGAGGTAGTATTGCTAATGATAATTCTGGAACTATGAAGTATGTTCGTATTGAATATGCTGGTTATCCAATTTCAAAAGATAAAGAACTAAATGGTTTAACTGTCTGTGGAGTTGGTAGCGCTACAGTTTTAGAAAACATTATGGTTTCTTTTGGTGGTGATGATTCATTTGAGTTTTTTGGAGGAACTGTAAACGCTAAAAATTTAATAGCCTACAAAGGTGTCGATGATGATTTTGACTTCGATCAAGGCTACAATGGTAGAGTTCAATTTGCTGTTTCTATCAAAGATCCAGCTATTGCGGATCAAGCTGGTACATCTAGAGGTATTGAAAATGAGAACAAAGGCGTTGTTACAGCAACTGCTAACTATGGCTATACAAGACCAATTCTTTCTAATTTTACCTTTATAGGTGGTACCGCTGCTGGTGAGGCTAAACATGGGGCTAATATCTTCATCGGAAATGCTAGAATGGTTTTAGCTAATTCTATCATTGCAAATCCTAAAACGGTAAACTTGGAACTAGGAGATGCATTTGCAGCAGTTGAGTATAAAGATGGCAGAACATTAATCCAAGACAACCTTTTTGTATCAGGAACAGTAGTTTCTAAAGTTTATGAGGCATTAGGCTTTGCAGATGTTAATACTTTACTTGATTTTGTAAAAGTAAAAAACTCTGTAGGTGCAGCTTTGACATTCAATATTACTACACCTAACTTGAAGTTAACTGAAGCTAGTTCAAAAACTCCGAAATACGAAGGGGATTTATCTACTTTAGAAAAAGCGACTTTCATCGGAGCAATGGGAACAACAGACTGGACTATAGGTTGGACTGCTTGGGATCCTCAAAACGTAAAATATTAATAATATAATTAAATATGTTGTTTAACCCCGAAGCATTTGTTTCGGGGTTTTTGTTTTACAACGGATAAATACTTAAAGTAATTGTTAACGTTCAAAAGTCCATTTCTTAAGTTTCTTGATATCAGTTGTATATATTAATGTCTGCATAACTTTGATTAATAATAGACTTCTAACTTATGGTTATGAAAAATAATAAATTAACGTTCCTTAAAATTGCAATAGTTGCAATTTTCGGAATAGCAACCGTTCTAGGTTGTGAGAAAAAAGAAGTATTACAAAACAAGGAAAAAACAGAAACTAATCCAAAAGAGGAAGTAAGTATTGATGTATTAAGAAAGTATCTTGCAGATTTAATCAATGTTTCAGTTGAGCGCATTACCTATAACGAAAAAAATGAGCAATTTCAATTTGATGGGTTTGATCAAAGATCAAGAAAAGATCTTACTGAGAGTTATCAACGTAATTTTATAAATCGTTAAATCTAGTAAGATGAGAAATTTAGCTTATGCAGTGCTTATTATATGCTTAACTTCATTTGGGGCAAAGGCACAAACTTATTACGGCTCAGTTAATAATTTGTAGTTAACTCAGGTTGGAATGTAGTTCCTAATTCAACTTCAACAACAATTAACTTTAAAGTAACGGTTATTAGAGAGCAAATTGCCGGCAGTTGGGGAGCCTTCAATATGAATTTTAAGGTAGGTTTGGCGCAAGGTACTGGCGGTGGAGGATTTGTGGAGTATTTATCACCAACTTATAATATAACTAGCTCTAATTTCGCCCAAAACAATGGATTTTATGATGCAACATATTCTTTTAACGTACCAAGTTCTAAATTGTTGGATGATTATTATTTAGTTTTATATTATAATGTCCCAAATAACGGAAGTTCTTACTATCAATATTATTCGCAAGGTGCCACGCAAATCAATAATCCGCCGCCAGGGCCAGTTTTTGATCCAACGCATCTAGCCAAAATTCAATCTATGGGTTTTTCGACAACTGGTATACAGAATTTTAATAATACTCATTATTTAGTAGAAGGTGACGTTTTGATTAAAAAGAGCACGTTAAATGTGAGTAATCCAGTTTATTCTGTTAACAACAATAAAGAGCATAATATTAATGTTTGGGTAAAGCCAGGAATAAAACCTGGTAATCCCGATTGGAATAATGCTGTTTCTCACGCGGTAGCTATATGGAATGCTAATCCTAGCAGTGACATTAAATTACATTTAGTTTATCAATATGGAACGTTAGATGTTCCCCCGCCTTATGATATTATTGTCGATACGGATCTTGGAATACTTTCTTCTAGCCAGTCTAAAGCTGTTGAGTATCCTAATGGCGACGGAAAACCTGGAGGATTAATATTGGTTAATTTAGATCATAATTACAGCTCGTCAACTCAGTTAGCCAACAATATGATCCACGCTTTTGGGCATGCGTTAGGTTTGAAACATAATAGTACAACAAACTCAATTATGGTTAACGATAATTTGTCTAGTTACACGAGTACTTTTCCTAGTACAATAGATGAGCTTGTAATTAATTCTTTATACCCATTGAATGTAAATAGTGTTGTAACCCCATATATCTCTGGAATTGCTAATATTCCTTATTCATCCTGGACTCAAGATTATGATATGAGTTATAGAGTATTAGGAATCACATATACATGGACCAGTAGTACACCACACTGGTTCTTACCATATGAACAAACTTCACAGACGCGATTGCCTGAAATGGAATTTGCTTCCGGAATTCATCAGTTGCTATGTAAAACTTCGCATAGTAAGTACTTAACGCCAATAGTAGCAACCAAAAATGTGACAGTTCAATAATTAATAATTTCCTCATGGTTGGTGTTATCACCAACCATTTGTTTTTTTATACTAAATCATAATTATCTTTCCCGTTTTGGCGGTCGAGTCATCTAGAGTGTTTTATCGGTATATTAGAAAGGATATTAATTATCAACGGACAAGATAGGAGTGAAAAGCTTGAGAGAAATTAGCGGATTGTGATCACACCAACCACAATTTCTCAAGGGAATCTTTGGAACATGGCTTTCTATATGCTATAGGATTGATAAATATGCTCCATGCAGTATATTAAAAGCGAGCTTTTATCCATACCCTCATAAAACCTTGCAGAGGAGTATTGGTAATCTAAAGGCGAAGAGCATAAATTCTTTTTAATAGGATTATTGTGTTATATACTCTAATTTATGCTCTAGAATACGCCTATCGTTCATGGTAGCTTGATAAGCTCTTCTTTCCCAAAGATGATAAGCTCTATCTTTCTGTGAACTTTTGTATTTAATTAGTTCATTAGGATAATTAGCTATTAAGCTGAATTTAATCTGTTGGGCAGTGAATTTTAAGAATTTTGTGTTATGCTCTTATCTTTCCACGCATCTTGATTGCGCCATAATAAATGAATATGATTAGGCATAATTACATAACCGTAAAGCCATATTCTGTCTTCTTTAAATAGAAATTTCAAGCTTGAAAGTATGATGTCTTTGTGCTCATCCGGATCAAGCAAGGGTTGCCAATTTAGACAAGTAGCTGTGAAGAATTCGATATCACCTTTCATCTTACTTAGTTTTTTACTGCATTCAGCTTCGAGTGGATTGGTGATAACACCAACCACACGTGTAATCTACAAATATTCGGTACTATCTTCTACCAGGCTGGTAAGCATATACCACCTCAAATTTCTGGTTCTTCAAGTTGTCAGCGAGTTCCCCTATTTTAAGATTTTTCTTTTGGGGGGTGGGTTCACAAACCGAGTAAACTTTACCATTATATAGAATACCATTGCCTACAGGTTGATCAAATGCTACAGCCATAGTAATATGTGTAGGGTAGAGTAGGGCAATCATGGGTAGATCGTAAATTTCCTTGACTAAAAAGAAGAACAGTGCGGCTCGGTCATCACAATCACTTTGGTCGTTTAATAAGGTTTGCTCTGGAGAAAAGCGTTTTTCTTTTCCCAACAAGGCTTCATCATCTTCATAAAGAAAGGCATAACGCGTAAATTGCATGAGGTAATCTACCCCTTTCTTCGTCGACATCCCCTTTACGTTATTTTTTAAAATAGGAATAAGCGACTGATAAGTTTCCTTGCTGAGCGGAATATTAAAGTAGGTTTCGAAATCTACTACAGGATAATTGGCAAAAATTTGTGACACTTCATTGGTTACCTTTACATTGAAGTGATAAGCTTTGTGCTTATAATTAAATGCAATTTGCTTCTCTTTATAATTTTCTGGTTTAAAATCAGGCATTCTAGTTACCTTATAACTAAAAGCACCCTTTCCTTGTGGTACATTTATTTTTACAGGGATATAGGCATCGGCTCTTTTGAATAGTTGATCATAGTCATGATAATTTAAGCACATGTATTTCTTTTCATCAATCATGAAAAATGGAATTTCGGAAATATCCTCATCGCAACGTACGTAGAAAATAATCTGATTATTTCCAATCGCAATCCTAGCATCATAACCAGATTTAACCATCAAAAACCATTTGTATAAAGTATAGCTGTTGTAATTTTTTGCTTTCGGACTTAACTGTTCGGCTGTTTTACGAACCAATTGATAATAAAGCCAATCATTCAACTGATGTTTTTCACGATAACTTTTTAAAGAGCTGAGAAGGTCATCAGTATTTGCCTGGTTAAGTTGACCATAAAACTTTTGTATGTTGGCTGCAGATAGTTCGCCAGAAAAATTCTGCTGTACACCAGCATCTGCATTGAAGTTGAATGTACCTTCATAAAACTCAAAACTATACAGCTGGGCCTTTGCAGTCGCAAAAGCAGAAATGTTTATCAGTAATACAGATAAACACCAAAGGCTATATTGTTTGAGGAAAGACATTTATTAACATTGAGTTAATACTAAATTTAAGTAAACTTAACCCAGTAATGAAGAGAAATCTTTAGAAAAAAGACGCTTTTAACAGAAATTGATTTTTCCTGTTAAGTAAATATAAAATAACCTTGGTTTTACAAGGGCTTAACATTGTGGGCCTACATTTGTGATGTTAAATATTTGGTTAGTATTTATCATACAGTTTAGGTTAGTTGATAGCACAAAGCCCCGATGGATGTCGAGGCTTTTGCTTTTTATGCGTATTTGGATACTGTTAACTGATTACCGGAAACTGTTTAAAGGTTCTTTCCAACTTTTTCTAAGATGTCCGCAGGAATCTTGTGGGTGTCTACCACCAAAAACCCATCTAAACAATCTGAAAATTTAGGGTCGATATTGAAGCAAATGATCTTTGCGTTTAAGTTCATGTACTGGCGCAGTAAAACAGGAATTTTAATGTGGTTGTTTTCGATATCACCAATTAAGCCATCCAAATCTTTCAAGCTATCGCTTTGCTCAATCAATAAATCGGTATCAATAGGGCTAAGGTCTGCTTTGAATTTATTTCTAGGTTTTACATAATGTGCCAATTCATAATCAAAATGGTTTTTGGTAATGAAATCAACGATCAAAGATTTACTAAATTTTGAGAAATTATTACTGATACTTACTGGTCCTATCATGTAGCGATACTGTGGATTTAAAATCAGATATTTCAAGATGCCCTTCCAAAGTAAGAAAAGAGGCAGTGGCTTCAACTGGTATTCTTTTCTAATCCACGACCTGCCCAATTCAATCCCTTGCCTAAGAATAGGATAAAAAGGCTCTTTAATTTTAAATAGTTCAGAAATATAAAAGCCACGTTTGCCCATGGTATCTAAAATTTCATCTCCTTTGCCAATACGGTAGGCGCCAACAATCATATGGGCTTCTTTGTCCCAAATAAAAAGGTGGTTATAATAAATGTCGTAGTTGTCTAGATCTATTTTCTTGTTTGAACCTTCGCCAACCTGTCTGAAAGTTATTTCTCTTAAACGTCCTATCTCTCTTAGGATATAGGGAATGGTTGTTGTCGGTACAATATAAACTTCGTAGTTTTTCTCTTCCCAGACCCTATATTCGGTTAAGCCCGCTACCTCTTTCACCATTAGCTCCTTATCAGTTTCTTCTATTATTTCGGCAGGTTTTTTCTTGATCTTAAATAGGTTGATCGGATTAAAGAGTTTTCGTTCTTGCTCTAAGCTGGTGCCTAATGCATAGGTTCTTGCTCTTAAGAAATCCAGTAATTTATTCGTGTCCCTATTGTAATTGATGTCTTCAATCTTAATGGGCTTACCAATACGAACTTTAATTTTTAATCCTTGTTTGTTCAAAAACTCAGAAGGTAATTTAGCTGTTCGTAGCGTTGGATGGATAAAGCTTAAAATATTAAACAGTACACCATTGTTCCCATGGAAATAGATGGGCACTACCGGCAATTTGGCCCTAGCGACCAACTTCCCTACTACCGGATGCCATAATCTATCAGTTATTTCTTGTTTTTCAAGGTTGAAAGTAGATACCTCACCAGCTGGGAAAATGCCAATGGGCGTACCACTTTGTAAAAGATCGAAGGTTGATTTTAAACCACTGATACTTGAAGAGTGCTGTACATTCTCGAAAGGATTTACAGCCACAAAGAACTCGCTCAGGTTTGGGATTTTTTTCAGGATAAAGTTGACCATTACCTTAGCCTCTGGCCTAACAGTACAAAGTAACTTTACTAGGGCTAAGCCTTCTACGCCACCGTAAGGATGGTTGGCAATGGCAATAAATCCACCAGTTTTAGGAATGTTCTTAAGGTCATCCTCATCAAAATCGATAGAAACCCCAATGGTTTCTAATATTTTATCTACAAATTCTAAACCCTCGAAATGCTGGTTCATGGAAAACACCTTATTAATGTCGTTCAGTTTCATTACCTCCATTAAAAGTGCCGCCAGTCCCGGAACCCCCAACTTATCTATCTTCGTTGCCTGTGCAAATTCTTGTTTAGTGATGATCTTCATTTATATATAATAAGGTTAAGTATAAAGCTGTATACACAAATGTATAATGCAATGTCAAAAATAAGATTTATTTTAGAGTAAAATCTAATCTAAGAAAACATCTTGATTTCTAACGGCAAATGAAACCCTTACTTGCCGTGTGCAAAGGGCTTCGTTACAATAAACAACTAACGAGATGATGAAAAGCTGGCTGATCAATAACTTCGAGTTTAGTAAAAGAGCGTACAACGGGCTTTTGTACTTAGTGATTATTATTATCCTAATCACTTTTGCACCATATTTATATCGATATTATCTAGAGATAAACTTGGCACAGGATAACGGTGAAAATTTAGTGATAGAACAATTAGTACTGGTAGATCGAAATCATCAGAAGAAATACGATTATACACGTAATGATATTGAAGATGCTACGGTAAAACGTTCGGTAAATTATTTTAAATTCAATCCCAATATCATCACGGAAAAGGAGTGGCAACAGTTTGGTCTTTCTTATAAGCAGGCTATGGCCATTGTAAACTATGTGAAAAAGGGTGGTAGGTTTAACAAACCCGAAGATTTAAAGCGAATGTATACCATTTCGCCAGAGAAGTATGAAGCCTTGCTACCTTATGTCAGCATACCGAAAAATGAAGCGTTGGTAGATAGACCAACTTTTGCATATCCGAAAAAGGAGATCGTCATAGTGGAAATAAATGCTGCTGACACTTTAGCTTTAGATAAGATCAATGGGATAGGTCCAGCTTTTGCCCGCAGGATTGTAAAATACAGAGAACGTTTGGGAGGCTTTCACCATAAAGAACAGTTGCTTGAAGTTTTTGGAGTGGATACAACCAAATTCAATGAGATTAAGGACCAGGTCATCGTTGATCCAAAAAGTGTAGTTAAACTCCATATCAATACGGTCACTTTTGATGATTTGAAAAGACATCCTTATCTAACTTTTAAACAGATGAATGCGATCATACAATACAGAACACAGCATGGGGCCTATAAGAACGTATCCGATCTGAGCAAGGTGTTGATCCTAAAACCTGAGACCATACAGAAAATAGCGCCATATCTGAGTTTCTAATGGTGTACTATCATTAATGAGCCTTTAGCTATCAACTATTAACCATCAACTATTATCTATCCACTAAAATACCTTACTTTTGAACATCGACTTTTCACTTTAAACTTTATACTTTCAATTCAAAAATGGTATCCGATAAAATCAAACAAATCATTAGGGATGTTCCCGATTTCCCGAAGCCAGGGATTATTTTTAAAGACATTACGCCTATACTTAAAAACCCCGCTTTGTGCAATGAAATTGCCGAGGCTTTGGCCCAACAGCTTGAAGGTGTAAAAGTTGATGTAGTAGCGGGAATAGAAAGTAGAGGTTTCTTGTTTGGTTTAGCGCTGGCTCAGAAGTTGAATGTGCCTTTTGTTCCTATCAGAAAAGCAGGTAAACTTCCTTATAGAACCATCCAACAGTCTTACGACTTAGAATATGGAAGTGCTACTTTAGAAGTTCACGAAGATGCTTTTGACGCTGGGCAGAACGTGTTGATTCACGATGATTTACTGGCAACTGGTGGGACAGTGGTTGCTGCCTCGGCATTGGTGCAGAAATTAGGTGCAGCAGTAGCAGGCTATTCTTTCCTAATCAATCTAGATTTTCTAAATGGTAAAGAACGGCTGAAGGTGTATAGCGATCACTTATTTACTTTGGCAGACTATTAAAGCTTCCTAGATTTAATTTCGTTGATTTTCAATTCTTCAGTATGGATGAGTTGGCGGGTTGGTTTTCAGGCTGAACTTGTCAGCTTATTTTACGTTGAAGAATTTAATTTTGTAATGGATTTTCAAGTCGATCACCCTAAAATTTCAGCATGATCCCTATCTCCCCAATAAAATTTCAATAAAAAGTTTTATCTATAAACTAATACATTTTACTTGCTCTCCGGCATCGTTTGCGTAACATTTGAACCACATACCAAATCATTCTATCAAATAGAGAATATTATTGCTTTGAAAGTGTAATTTAATTTGTTTAACATTGCCCTTAACCAAATATAAATCTTACTAAACTGTTTAAATGCGCCAAGCCAAATGCTAGGTATTTAAACAGTTTTTTTCTTTTAACAGTAACTATGATTCAAACAGGATTGAATTTCCAAGAAACAGAAAACCGGACGATGATCAAAAAAATGGTCCGTGATTTTGCCGAAAAAAACATTCGCAAAAACGTAATGGAATGGGATGAGGCACAACATTTTCCAATCGATTTATTTAAAGAGCTTGGCCAAATTGGCTTAATGGGTGTTTTGGTTCCAGAAGAATATGGTGGTTCGGGCTTCGGTTACCAAGAATATGTAGACGTAATTGTAGAAGTTGCAAAGGTTTGTGGTTCTATCGGATTATCATTAGCGGCGCATAACTCTCTATGTACAGGTCATATTTTAGCTTTTGGTAATGAAGAACAAAAAGCAAAATGGTTACCTAAGTTAGCTACAGCCGAATGGCTTGGCGCATGGGGCTTAACCGAAGCAAATACGGGATCCGATGCCTTACGTATGCAAACTACCGCCGTTTTAGAGGGCGATGAATATGTAATTAACGGTGCCAAGAATTGGATTACCCATGGCAAATCTGGTGATGTCGCCGTAGTGATGGTGCGTACTGGTGAAGCAGGAAGCTCTAAAGGTATCTCTGCGATTGTTGTAGAAAGAGGGACACCTGGTTTTAGCGCAGGTAAAAAGGAGAATAAGTTGGGCATGCGTGCATCAGAAACTACAGAAATGATTTTTGATAATTGCCGTGTGCCAAAAGCGAACTTATTGGGTGTAGAAGGTGAGGGCTTTAAACAGGCGATGAAAGTGCTTGATGGTGGCCGTATTTCTATTGCTGCTTTAGGTTTGGGTATCGCGAAAGGTGCTTACGAAGCTGCCTTGGCGTATTCAAAGGAAAGGCAACAATTTGGGCAGCCTATTTCGAACTTTCAAGGCATCAGTTTTAAGCTAGCGGATATGGCTACTGAAATAGAAGCCGCAGATTTATTGATTCGCCAAGCGGCAGATTTGAAAAATAGGCATCAGCCGGTTAGTAAAGAATCTGCAATGGCGAAATATTATTCTTCTGAAGTGGCCGTTAGGTGCGCTACCGAAGCTGTTCAGATTTTTGGAGGTTACGGTTATACCAAAGATTTTCCGGTAGAGAAATTTTATAGGGATGCAAAGCTATGCACCATTGGTGAGGGAACTTCAGAAATTCAAAAGATTGTAATTGCCAGGGAGATTATGAAATAGTTCAGTTCATGAGAATTGATAGCCACAGTACATAGCATAACTCGTCGCTATTTGCTGTGGCTTTTTGATTAGAGTTCAGCTGTTAAAATTTATTAGGGCAGACGACCTGGATACCCGACTTCTACTTATTGTGGCAGAAAACGAGCATTTAAACAACAGGATTTAATACGCCGAGAATAGGCATTGAATTTATAACTGCTTATTTTCGATCAAGTAATGTTCGTTATACATTTTTCTTGGTTTTGATTAAAATTAAAAATGAAAAAACTTTCTCTTTTTCAATAAATTACCTACATTTGCAGCCCTAAGCAGAAAAGCTGGGATTTAAAAAAAACGAGAGGAGGTATTTTCAACGTTATGATCATGATCAACATTAAAGATGGTGAATCGTTAGATAAAGCGCTTAAGCGTTTTAAGAAAAAATTCGAAAAAACTGGTGTTTTAAGAGAACTACGTAGCCGTCAAGCATACGAGAAAAAATCTGTAACTCGCCGTACTGAAGTTAAGAAAGCGGTTTACATTCAAGGATTAAATCAAGAAGGAACTATTTAATTCCTTTTCGAATTAAGATATAAAAAGAGGATACCTATTTAGGTGTCCTCTTTTTTTTGTGGTTTTTTTTTCAAAAATCCATATAACTTGACTTAATTCAGTGTAATGAAAGATTTTAGTCACTATTTGTAAAAAACATTTGGTGATGTCTTTTTCTTTTGTAAATTCACTTGTCAACCAATCTAGAATGTCAAATGCTGATCAACGATTTTCTCAACTATTTACAGTATGAAAAACGTTACTCGCCGCACACCTTGCAGGCGTACAGTGCAGACTTGCAGCAGTTCCAAGACTTTTTAAGCGTAGCCTCAGCAAATGTTGTTGAAACCGCACAGGCGGCCGATGTTAAAAATTTCATGGTGAAATTGTTAGAGGAAAATAAGCTTATTGAAAGTGCAGTCAACAGAAAGCTTTCATCTTTAAAAAGCTTTTACAAGTTTTTACATCGTGAAGGTAGGATCGCCAAGAATCCAACCAGTTTAATAAGAACATTGAAAACGCCTAAAAAGCTCCCTGTTTTTGTGGAAGACGTTAAGATGGATGCGCTTTTAGATAGTGAGCATAGCTTTGATGACAGTTTTGCCGGTAGGAGAGACCGATTGGTAGTAGAGTTATTGTTTGGAACGGGAATGCGCCTATCAGAACTTATAGGTTTAAAAGAGGAAGATTATAACCGCTATGAAGGAACGATCAAAGTGCTGGGCAAGAGAAATAAAGAACGATTAATTCCTTTACATAAAGCATTGCAAAATGAAGTGCTTGAATTTTTGTCGTTGAAAACTTCTCAGGATTTTGACAACAAAAGTTCCTATCTAATCGTTACCAATACTGGAGATCAGGCTTATCCTAACCTGATTTACCGTATCGTAAATAGTTGTTTGAAATTAGTATCTACTCAAGAAAAGAAAAGTCCACATGTGCTGCGGCATTCTTTTGCAAGCAGTCTATTGAATAGAGGGGCAGACTTAAATGCAATTAAAGAGCTTTTAGGACACGCGAGTTTGGCTGCAACACAAGTGTACACACATAATTCAGTAGAAAGATTAAAGTCCATTTATAAACAAGCCCATCCTAGGGCGTAAAAAAGGAGGAAAAATGAAAATTAGAGTACAGTCTATCCATTTTAATGCAGACAAGAAGTTATTGGAGTTTATTCAAAAGAAAGTAGATAAGTTAGATCAGTTTTTTGATCAGATTATAAGTGGTGAAGTTTACCTAAAATTAGAAAATGTAGATGATGAAGCTAATAAGATAAGTGAAATTAAGTTGATCGTGCCTGGTGGAACTATGTTTGCTAAGGAGCAATGTAAATCTTTCGAAGAGGCAACTGATCTGGCAATTGAGTCGTTGAGGAAGCAGATTACTAAACATAAGGATAAAACTAGAGCAAAATTAAGTGAGCATAAAGCGCTGACGAGTGCTGATGAACTATCTGATTATTAGATCAATATTTTTTAGTAAATTGATGATATGAAATTGGCGAGCCTAGGCTCGCCAATTTTTTTTTAAAATAAATTTGCATCTAAAAATAATGCATGTATATTTGCATTCCATTTCGGAAACGGCTAGGATAGCAAAGAAAAAATGGTTCGTTCTGTGAAGAGAAAAAAAATAAAAAAATGTGCGATTGAATAGGTAAAACAATAATTTTTTATATATTTGCGCCACATTAATTAAAAAGTAAAAAGCCTCCTTAGCTCAGCTGGTAGAGCAACTGACTTGTAATCAGTAGGTCATTGGTTCGATTCCGATAGGAGGCTCTTTTTATGCTAAAACTTTAGGTTTTGGAATAAAAGGGGGGAGATACCAGAGTGGCCAAATGGGACAGACTGTAACTCTGTTGTCGCAAGACTTCGAAGGTTCGAATCCTTCTCTCCCCACACCGAAAGGTTGAGTTTTGAATGACGAAATTTAAAATGAATCTCACTTTAAATTTCGAAATTTACTCATTTAACCATTGGAAAAAGCGGAAGTAGCTCAGTTGGTAGAGCGATAGCCTTCCAAGCTATAGGTCGCGAGTTCGAACCTCGTCTTCCGCTCCTAGAAGTTCATTGGGAAATTGTTCAATGGTTCACTAGTAGCCTAATGAACAAATGAATGGATGGACAGTGAGCTAAGGGTAAAAGCCGAAGTAGCTCAGCGGTAGAGCACTTCCTTGGTAAGGAAGAGGTCGTGGGTTCAAGTCCCATCTTTGGCTCACAAGTTAACTAACTTTGTTATTCTGTTAAGAAAAAACAGAAAGAACAAGGTTTTTTGTATTGAAATTGTATCAAAACAATAATTAAATAAAAAATTTTAACCTACTAATAAGTATAAAAAAATGGCAAAAGAAAAGTTTGACCGCAGTAAGCCGCACTTAAACATCGGTACAATCGGTCACGTTGACCACGGTAAAACAACCTTAACAGCAGCGATCACTAAATGTCTAGCTGATGCAGGTTTATCTGAGGCACGTTCATTCGAATCTATTGACTCTGCTCCAGAGGAAAAAGAAAGAGGTATCACTATCAATACTGCACACGTTGAGTATTCAACTGCTAACCGTCACTATGCACACGTTGACTGTCCAGGTCACGCGGATTACGTGAAAAACATGGTTACAGGTGCTGCTCAAATGGATGGAGCTATTATCGTGGTAGCTGCTACAGATGGTCCAATGCCTCAAACTCGTGAGCACATTCTTTTGGCTCGTCAGGTAGGTGTACCTTCATTAGTTGTATTCATGAATAAAGTGGATATGGTTGATGATCCAGAATTATTAGAACTAGTTGAAATGGAAGTTCGTGAATTATTATCATTCTACGAATTCCCAGGTGATGATATTCCAGTAATCCAAGGTTCTGCTTTAGGTGGATTAAACGGTGATGCTAAATGGGTTGGTAAAATCATGGAATTAATGGAAGCTGTAGATAACTACATTCCAATCCCTCCACGTTTGACAGATCTTCCTTTCTTAATGCCTGTTGAAGATGTATTCTCAATCACTGGTCGTGGTACTGTTGCTACTGGTCGTATTGAGCGTGGTGTAATCAACTCTGGTGATCCAGTTGAAATCTTAGGTATGGGTGCTGAGAACTTAAAATCTACAGTAACTGGTGTTGAGATGTTCCGTAAAATCTTAGATTACGGTGAAGCTGGTGATAACGTAGGTTTATTGTTACGTGGTATTGAGAAAACTGATATCCGTCGTGGTATGGTTATCTGTAAACCAAATTCAGTAACTCCTCACACAGATTTCAAAGCTGAGATCTATGTATTATCAAAAGCAGAAGGTGGTCGTCACACTCCATTCTTCAACAAATACCGTCCTCAATTCTATTTCCGTACTACAGACGTAACTGGTGAAATTTCATTAGCTGAAGGTACTGAGATGGTAATGCCAGGTGATAACGTAACTATTCAAGTTAAATTGATCAACGCTATCGCAATGGAAAAAGGTCTACGTTTCGCTATCCGTGAAGGTGGTAGAACAGTAGGTGCTGGTCAGGTAACTGAAATCTTAGCTTAATTATTAAGCAGAAAGCTGAAGGCTTGAAGCCAAAAGCTTTTATATACCTAAAAGCATAGAGTGTTGGGTTATTTAAATAACTTTCAGCTTTATGCTTTTAGCTTCTACGGGTGTGGTGCAATGGTAGCATGCCGGTCTCCAAAACCGTTGATGGGAGTTCGAATCTCTCCACCCGTGCAAATTACTCAAATGACAGAATGATTGAGTATTGAATGATAAAATTGAAATATAATTCAGTTAGCTAATCGTCATTCACTCATTCACTCATTTCTTCATTCAATCATTAAGAATATGGCTAAGGTAGTTCAGTTTATAAAAGAATCGTACGAAGAAATGACCCAAAAGGTAACTTGGCCTACGTGGGGTGATTTACAAAATTCAGCAGTGTTGGTTTTAGTAGCTTCGGCAATTATTTCTCTTGTTATTTTAGCAATGGATAAAGGTGCTACTTACATTCTTGAGACTTTTTACAATTCACTTTAAAATAGATTTATTTAGATGAGCGATCAGTTAAAATGGTACGTTGTTAGAGCGGTAAGTGGTAAAGAGAAGAAAGTAAAACAGTACATTGACTCGGAAATTAGTCGTTTAGGACTATCTCATTTAGTTCCGCAGGTATTGATTCCAACGGAAAAATACTATCAAATGAAGGATGGTAAAAAAATCGCGAAGGAACGCAACTACTATCCTGGCTATGTAATGATCGAAGCTTCCCTTGATGGTGAGTTAGAGCACGTGATCAAAGGTATCAACAGCGTGATTGGTTTCTTAGGAGATAAGGCTGGAAATGCTATTCCTATGAGACAAGCTGAGGTTAACCGTATTTTAGGTAAGGTTGATGAGATGAGTCAACAAAGCGAGACCATGAGTGTAGCTTATTACGTTGGAGAAAACGTAAAAGTAATGGATGGACCTTTCAACGGTTTCTCTGGTATCATTGAAGAGGTGAACGAAGAGAAGAAAAAGCTTAAGGTGATGGTTAAAATCTTCGGACGTAAGACGCCTTTAGAGCTTAACTACATGCAAGTAGAAAAAGAATAATAAAATATTTACGAAAAGTATTGGAGGACTGCAAGATAATTTATATCTTTGCAGTCCTTTTTGCATTCAAATGCATCGCAAAGGAAAAATTAAATGTTACATGCTTCCAATATTTAACATTGAGTTTTAATTAAACAAAAACAAAAAATGGCAAAAGAAGTCAGTGCGATGATCAAATTACAGATCAAAGGCGGAGCTGCAAACCCATCGCCACCAGTAGGGCCTGCATTAGGTGCTAAAGGTGTTAACATCATGGAGTTTTGTAAACAATTCAATGCTCGTACCCAAGATAAGCCAGGTAAAGTTTTACCAGTTGTAATTACTGTATATGCTGACAAGTCTTTCGATTTCATCATCAAAACCCCTCCAGTTGCTATCCAATTATTGGATGCTACTAAATTACAGAGTGGTTCTGCTGAGCCTAACCGTAAAAAAGTTGGATCGGTGACTTGGGATCAAGTTAAGGCAATTGCTGAAGATAAAATGCCTGATTTAAATGCATTTACTATCGAATCAGCAATGAGTATGGTTGCTGGTACAGCACGTAGTATGGGTATCACTGTTTCAGGTGATGCGCCTTTTAACTAATTATTTAACATTAACAGTTTACACTAGTGGCTAAGTTAACAAAAAATCAAAAAATAGCACACGCTAAACTAGAAGCCGGTAAATCGTATTCTTTGAAAGAAGCAACAGCTTTGGTAAAAGAAATCACGTTAACTAAATTCGATGCATCAGTAGATATTGATGTGAGTTTAGGGGTAGATCCACGTAAAGCCAATCAAATGGTTCGTGGTATTGCTACCTTACCACACGGTACCGGTAAAACTGTTCGCGTTTTAGTTCTTTGTACTCCTGATAAGGAAGAAGAGGCTAAAGCAGCAGGAGCAGATTTTGTAGGTTTAGACGAATATGTAGCTAAAATTGAAGGTGGTTGGACAGATGTAGACATTATTATCACTACTCCTTCGTGTATGGCAAAAGTGGGTAAATTGGGCCGTGTTTTAGGTCCAAGAAACTTGATGCCAAACCCGAAATCAGGTACAGTAACTAACGAAGTTGGTAAAGCTGTAACTGATGTAAAAGGCGGTAAGATTGATTTTAAAGTTGACAAAACTGGTATCATTCATGCTTCAATCGGAAAAGTATCATTCCCAGCAGAAAAAATTTATGAAAATGCTTTAGAAGTTCTACAAGTAATTTCAAGATTAAAACCTTCTGCTGCAAAAGGAACTTATTTTAAGAGCATTCATGTTTCTTCAACAATGAGTCCTGGAATTGCAATTGAAACTAAATCAGTAGCGGGGATCTAATTATGAACAGAGAAGAAAAACAAGAAGTAGTTTTAGCTCTACAAGAGAAAATGCAGGAGTTTGGCAATTTTTACATTGCTGATACCTCAGGCTTATCTGTTGAAAAAGTAAATAACATCCGTCGCAAATGTTTCGAGAGCGGTATCGAAATGCAAGTTGCTAAAAACACTTTGATCAAAAAAGCGATCGAAGGTTTAGAAGGTGACTCATCTGAGATATTCCCAGCATTAAAAGGTCAGTCGGCTTTATTATTTTCAAAAGTAGGTAACGGTCCAGCTAAGCTGATCAAATCTCTAAGAAAAGGTAAAGGCGAAGATAAACCTCAGTTAAAAGGAGCATACGTAGACACAGCAATATTTGTTGGCGATAACCAATTAGATGCATTAGTAAGTCTTAAATCAAGAGAAGAACTTATTGGCGAAATCATTGGCTTATTACAATCACCAGCTAAAAACGTTGTATCTGCATTGCAATCAAGCGGAGGTAAGATCGCAGGTATTGTTAAAACACTACAAGAAAGAGGTTAACGAACACCTTAAGTTCGTAAGTTAAACAAACAACAATCACGTAAAATTTTAAAATCTTAATAAAATGGCAGATTTAAAAGCGTTTGCTGAGCAATTAGTAAACTTAACAGTTAAAGAAGTTAATGAATTAGCTCAAATCTTAAAAGACGAGTATGGTATCGAGCCTGCTGCTGCTGCAGTAGCTGTAGCTGCTCCTGCTGCTGGTGGCGATGCTGCTGCAGCTGAAGAGAAAACATCTTTTGATGTAATCTTGAAAGAAGCTGGTGGTCAAAAATTAGCAGTTGTAAAATTAGTTAAAGATTTAACTGGTCTAGGTTTGAAAGAAGCTAAAGACTTAGTTGACGGTGCACCAAAAGAATTAAAAGCTGGTGTTGCTAAAGACGAAGCAGAAGCTCTTAAAAAACAATTAGAAGAAGCTGGAGCTGTAGTTGAGATTAAGTAATCACTTAATATAACGAAACTCAAAAGAAAAGACTCCGACTTCAAAGTCGGAGTCTATTCCTGTTTATAAACATTTCATTTTGTTTGGTTGATGAAATGTTTCCCTTTGAAACCAAAAAATAGTTTATTCTTAAACTAAATTAAATTTAGTCCCTTGGCAAATAAAGTCGACCAAAGAGTAAATTTTGCACGTAGTAAGCACATTATCGATTATCCAGATTTTCTGGATGTGCAGTTGCAATCATTTAGAGAATTTTTCCAGATCGAAACTACTTCAGACAACCGTCACACAGAAGGTTTGTTTAAAGTATTCGCGGAAAACTTCCCAATCACTGATTCTAGAAACATCTTTGTTTTAGAATTTTTAGATTATTTTATTGATCCACCTCGTTACGACATTCCTGAATGTATTGACCGTGGACTAACTTACAGCGTTCCGTTGAAAGCTAAATTGAAGCTTTCTTGTAACGATGCTGAGCACGAAGATTTTGAAACCATTATTCAAGATGTATACTTAGGAACCATACCTTATATGACTCCAAAAGGTACATTCGTGATTAACGGTGCAGAACGTGTAATTGTATCTCAATTACATAGGTCTCCAGGTGTGTTCTTCGGCCAAAGCCGTCACACCAATGGTACTAAGTTATATTCTGCCCGTGTAATTCCGTTTAAAGGTTCTTGGATCGAATTTGCTACAGACGTTAATAACGTAATGTATGCTTATATCGATCGTAAGAAAAAATTCCCTGTAACTACGTTATTGCGTGCTATCGGTTACGATTCTGATAAAGATATCTTAGAACTTTTTGATTTAGCTGATGAAGTAAAAGTTAGCAAATCTGGTTTAAAGAAATATATCGGACGTAAACTTGCAGCAAGAGTCCTTAGAAAATGGGTAGAAGATTTTGTGGATGAGGATACCGGTGAGGTAGTTTCTATTGACCGTAATGAAGTTATTTTAGACAGGGATACTGTTTTAGAAGAAGACCATATTGATTTAATCATCGATGCAGGTGTTAAAACTATTATCTTATCTAAAGATGATGGTGCATCTCAAGCTGATTATACCATTATATATAATACTTTACAAAAAGATACTTCTAACTCTGAGAAAGAGGCTGTGGAGAACATCTATCGTGCTTTGCGTAACGCAGAACCACCTGATGAGGAAACTGCAAGAGGTATCATTGATCGTTTATTCTTTTCGGATAAACGTTATGACTTAGGTGATGTGGGTAGATACCGTATCAACCGTAAGTTGAAAATGGATACTCCTGATGAGGTTAAAGTTTTAACGAAAGCAGACATTATCGCAATCGTTAAATATTTGATCAAGTTAATTAACTCTAAAGAAGAGGTGGATGATATCGATCACTTGTCAAACCGTCGTGTACGTACGGTAGGTGAACAATTGTACGCACAATTTGGTGTAGGTTTAGCTCGTATGGCTAGAACGATCCGTGAGCGTATGAACATTCGCGATAACGAGGTGTTTACGCCAACAGATTTGATCAATGCGCGTACATTATCATCTGTAATCAACTCTTTCTTTGGAACCAACCAACTTTCACAGTTCATGGATCAAACCAATCCTTTGGCGGAGATTACGCACAAGCGTCGTCTTTCAGCGTTAGGTCCAGGTGGTCTATCTCGTGAGCGTGCAGGCTTCGAGGTTCGTGACGTTCACTATACGCACTACGGTCGTTTGTGTACTATCGAAACTCCAGAGGGTCCAAACATTGGTTTGATTTCATCTCTTTGCGTTCACGCGAAGATCAATAGCTTAGGTTTTATCGAAACTCCTTACAAAAAGGTAGTTGACGGTAAAGTAGCTATGGATGAAGATGTAATCTACCTATCTGCAGAAGATGAGGATGGTAAAACTATCGCTCAAGCTAATGCGCAGTACGATGATAAAGGTAATTTCTCTACGCCACGTGTCAAAGCACGTTACGAGGGTGACTTCCCAATTATCGAGCCTGAGAAATTAGACTTGATGGATATTGCACCTAACCAGATCACTTCAATCGCTGCTTCGTTAATTCCGTTCTTAGAACATGATGATGCGAACAGGGCGTTGATGGGATCTAACATGCAACGTCAGGCCGTACCATTGTTACGTCCTGAAGCTCCAATTGTAGGTACAGGTTTGGAAGGTCGTGTTGCTCGTGACTCAAGAACTTTGATCAATGCAGAAGGAAATGGTGTTGTAGAATATGTAGATGCCAATCAAATTGTAATCAAATATGAAAGAAATGACGACGATCGTTTAGTTTCTTTTGAAGGAGATAGCAAAGCTTATAGATTAACCAAATTCAAAAAAACCAATCAAAATACTTGTATCAACTTGAAACCTATCGTTAAGAAAGGTCAAAAAGTTACTAAAGGACAAGTACTTTGTGAAGGTTATGCAACTGAAGATGGTGAATTGGCATTGGGAAGAAACTTAAAAGTAGCTTTCATGCCTTGGCAAGGATATAACTTTGAGGATGCGATCGTAATTAACGAGCGTATTGTTAGAGAAGATATCTTTACTTCATTACATATCGAAGAGTTTGAGTTAGAAGTACGTGATACTAAACGTGGTGAAGAGGAGTTAACTCCAGATATCCCTAACGTTTCTGAAGAGGCTACTAAAGACTTAGATGAAAACGGTATCATCCGTATCGGTGCAGAGGTGAAAGAAGGTGATATCTTGATTGGTAAAATTACGCCAAAAGGAGAGTCAGATCCTTCACCAGAAGAAAAATTACTTCGTGCCATCTTTGGTGACAAAGCTGGCGACGTAAAAGACGCTTCATTGAAAACTCCACCGTCAATTAAAGGTGTGGTTATCGATACTAAATTATTCTCTAGAGCTAAGAAAACTACAAAAGCTGAGGAAAAATCGGCGATTGAGAAATTAGACAAGAAATATAATATTGCTACTGAGAACCTTAAAAACGAGTTAGTAGATAAATTGTTCCAAGTTGTTAATGGTAAAACATCTCAAGGTGTATTCAATGTTTACAAAGAACTTTTAATTGCTAAAGGTGCTAAGTTCACTCAGAAAATATTAGCTGATTTAGAATATGCTCATATTAATCCATACAAATGGACTACTGATGAAGACAAAAATGAGCAAATTAAAATGTTGTTGCACAACTACGGTATCCGTGTAAACGAAGAACTAGGTGCTTACAAACGTGACAAATTTGCCATTAGTGTTGGAGATGAGCTTCCATCTGGAATTGTTCAAATGGCTAAAGTTTATGTAGCTAAGAAACGTAAATTAAAAGTAGGTGATAAGATGGCGGGTCGTCACGGTAATAAGGGTATTGTTGCTCGTATTGTACGTGATGAAGATATGCCTTTCTTAGACGACGGAACTCCAGTTGATATTGTGTTGAACCCACTAGGTGTACCTTCACGTATGAACTTGGGTCAGATCTACGAAACCGTATTGGCTTGGGCTGGTCAAAAATTAGGCGTGAAATTCGCTACTCCGATTTTTGATGGTGCAAAGAGTGATGAGGTGGAGGACTGGATTGCTAAAGCAGGTTTGCCAGCTTCTGGTAGAACTTACTTAAACAATGGTTTAACGGGCGATAAATTTGATCAACCGACTACAGTAGGTATTATTTACATGCTGAAATTAGGTCACATGGTTGATGATAAGATGCACGCTCGTTCTATCGGACCATACTCATTAATTACGCAACAACCATTAGGTGGTAAAGCACAATTCGGTGGTCAGCGTTTTGGTGAGATGGAGGTTTGGGCATTAGAGGCATTTGGTGCTGCTAATATCTTACAAGAGATCTTGACTGTGAAGTCTGATGATGTTATTGGAAGAGCTAAAACTTACGAAGCCATTGTTAAAGGCGAAAACCTACCAACTCCAGGAGTACCAGAATCGTTCAACGTATTGGTACATGAGTTACGTGGCTTAGGTTTAGATATTACGTTAGACTAAAAGTTTTAAGTTATAAGTGGTACGTTGTAAGTAAGCAACGTATCACCTAAAACTTACTACTTAAAACTCAAAAAAGAATATGTCTTACAAAAAGGATAATAAATTAAAAAGCAATTTCACCTCGATAACCATTAGCTTATCGTCTCCAGAGATTATTCTAGAGCGTTCTAGTGGTGAGGTGTTAAAACCGGAGACGATCAACTATCGTACTTACAAACCTGAACGTGATGGTTTGTTTTGCGAGCGTATTTTTGGTCCGGTAAAAGATTACGAATGTCATTGCGGTAAATATAAACGTATCCGTTATAAAGGTATTGTTTGTGACCGTTGTGGTGTTGAGGTAACAGAGAAAAAAGTACGTAGAGAGCGTATGGGACACATCAACTTGGTGGTTCCTGTAGCGCATATCTGGTATTTCCGTTCTCTACCTAACAAAATCGGTTATCTTTTAGGTTTGCCAACTAAAAAATTGGATTTGATCATTTACTACGAGCGTTATGTAGTAATTCAAGCTGGTTTAATGGCAGATCAAGGTATCCAGTTCATGGATTTCCTAACGGAAGAAGAGTATCTTGATATTTTAGATAAATTACCTAAAGAAAATCAATATTTAGACGATAAAGATCCTAATAAATTTGTTGCCAAAATGGGAGCAGAAGCGTTAGAAGATTTATTGAAACGTATCGATTTAGATAGTTTATCTTATAACCTACGTCACCAAGCAGCTAACGAAACTTCTCAGCAACGTAAAAACGAAGCTTTGAAACGTTTACAAGTTGTAGAGGCTTTCCGTGGTTCGAGAGCAAATATCGAGAATAACCCTGAGTGGATGATCATCAAGATTGTTCCAGTTATTCCACCAGAATTGCGTCCGTTAGTTCCTTTGGAAGGTGGTCGTTTCGCAACTTCAGATTTGAACGATTTATATCGTCGTGTAATTATCCGTAACAACCGTTTAAAACGTTTGATCGAGATTAAAGCACCGGAAGTTATTTTACGTAACGAGAAACGTATGTTACAGGAAGCTGTAGATTCGTTATTCGATAACTCACGTAAAGTAAATGCTGTTAAAACTGAAGGTAACCGTGCTTTGAAATCTCTTTCAGATATCTTGAAAGGTAAACAAGGTCGTTTCCGTCAAAACTTATTAGGTAAACGTGTGGATTATTCTGCTCGTTCGGTAATTGTTGTAGGTCCTAACCTTAAATTACACGAATGTGGTTTACCAAAAGATATGGCTGCTGAGCTTTACAAACCATTCATTATTCGTAAGATGATTGAGCGTGGTGTTGTAAAAACAGTGAAATCAGCAAAGAAAATTGTTGATAGAAAAGATCCACTAGTTTGGGACATCCTTGAAAATGTATTAAAAGGACACCCAGTGTTGTTAAACCGTGCACCTACGCTACACAGATTAGGTATCCAGTCTTTCCAACCAAAATTAGTTGAAGGTAAAGCTATCCAATTACACCCATTAGTGTGTACAGCATTCAACGCCGATTTTGATGGTGACCAGATGGCAGTCCACTTACCGTTAGGTAATGCTGCAATTTTGGAAGCCCAAGTATTGATGTTGGCTGCTCACAATATTCTTAACCCTGCTAACGGTACACCTATTACAGTACCTTCTCAAGATATGGTTTTGGGTCTTTATTATATTACTAAAGGCCGTAGAACTGATGAAACTAGAGTAGTAAGAGGTCAGGATATGAATTTCTATTCTGCAGAAGAAGTAATTATTGCTTACAACGAGAAGAGAGTAGATTTACACGCTTGGATTAAAGTAAAAGCAAACGTTAAAGAAGGAGACGGAACGATTGTAAACAAGTTAATTGAAACTACAGTTGGTCGTGTTTTATTTAACCAAATGGTACCAGAAGAAGTTGGTTATATCAACGAACTATTAACTAAGAAATCTTTAAGAGATATCATTGGTGAAGTAGTGAAGATGACTGGTATGGCTCGTTCTGCAAGATTCTTAGATGATATCAAAGAGCTTGGTTTCAGAATGGCTTTCCAAGGTGGTTTATCATTTAACTTGCAAGATGTTAATATTCCAGTAGAGAAACATACTTTACTAGAACAAGCTGCTAATGAAGTTGAAGAGGTAAGAAACAACTATAACATGGGTTTCATTACCAACAACGAGCGTTACAACCAAATTATCGATATCTGGACTCGTATCAACAATCGTTTAACGACTTTTGTGATGAACCAATTATCATCAGATAACCAAGGTTTCAACTCTGTTTACATGATGCTTGACTCTGGAGCCCGTGGTTCTAAAGAGCAGATTCGTCAGTTGGCAGGTATGAGGGGCTTAATGGCTAAACCTCAGAAATCAGGTTCTGGTGGTGAGATTATCGAAAACCCGATCTTATCAAACTTTAAAGAAGGTTTATCTGTATTAGAGTACTTTATCTCTACCCACGGTGCCCGTAAAGGTTTGGCGGATACGGCGTTAAAAACTGCGGATGCGGGTTACTTAACTCGTCGTTTGCATGACGTAGCGCAAGATATGATTGTTAATGCTGTAGATTGTGGTACTTTAAGAGGTATGTACACTACCGCATTGAAAGATCAAGAAGATATCGTAGAGCCTTTATACGAACGTATTTTAGGACGTATTTCTCTACATGATGTTTTCAATCCTTTAAATGGTGAATTGTTAGTTTCGGCTGGACAAGACATTGACGAAGATGTTGCAAAAGCAATTGAAGAGTCTCCATTAGAAGGTATCGAAATTCGTTCGGTATTAACTTGCGAGAACAAACGTGGAGTTTGTGCTTTATGTTACGGACGTAACTTGGCATCAGGTAAACGTGTTCAAAGAGGTGAGGCTGTAGGTGTAATTGCCGCACAGTCAATTGGTGAGCCAGGTACACAGTTAACACTTCGTACTTTCCACGTGGGTGGTACGGCGTCTAACATTGCCAACGAATCGCAAATCAACGCTAAATTTGATGGTGTAATTGAATTCGAAAACTTACGTACGGTACAAACTACTACGGAAGATGGTGTAGTGGAGATCGTTTTAGGTCGTTCAGGAGAATTCAGAATTGTTGAGCCAGGAACCAACAAGGTAATCGTTAACAACAATATTCCTTACGGAGCATTCTTATATGTAAAAGAAGGTGATAAAGTTGCTAAAGGAGATAAGATTGTTTCTTGGGATCCATACAACGCGGTTATTATCTCTGAGTTTGGTGGTAAAATCGAGTTTGATGCCATCATTGAAGGTGTAACTTTCCGTGAAGAGTCTGATGAGCAAACTGGTCACCGTGAGAAAGTAATTATTGATACTCGTGATAAAACCAAAAACCCTTCTATCAAGGTATTGGATAAAAAAGGCGAAGTCATCAGAACTTACAATATTCCAGTAGGTGCACACATTGCCGTTGATGACGGAGAGGCTGTACAAACAGGACAAGTATTAGTTAAAATTCCTCGTGCTACAGGTAAAACTCGAGATATTACAGGTGGTTTACCTCGTGTAACTGAGTTATTCGAGGCTCGTAATCCTTCAAATCCAGCGGTTGTTACTGAGATTGATGGTGTGGTAACTTTAGGTGGTATTAAACGTGGTAACCGTGAGATTACCATTGAATCTAGAGATGGTGAGATTAAGAAATATCTTGTTCCATTGTCTAAGCACATCTTGGTACAAGATAATGACTTCGTAAAAGCAGGTATGCCATTGTCAGATGGTTCTATCTCTCCAGCGGATATCTTGGCCATCAAAGGTCCAGCAGCAGTACAAGAATACTTAGTAAATGGTATCCAAGAGGTTTACCGTTTACAAGGTGTGAAGATTAACGATAAGCACTTTGAGGTGATTGTACACCAAATGATGCAGAAAGTACATATCGAAGATCCGGGAGATACTCGTTTCTTAGAAAATGATTCTGTTGATCGTTGGGATTTCATGATCGAAAACGACGAAATCTATGATAAAAAGGTTGTTGTTGAGGCAGGTGATTCTACGACGGTAAAACCAGGTCAGATTCTTTCTTTACGTAAATTAAGAGATGAAAATTCTCAGTTGAAACGTCAAGATTTAGCACAGATCGAAGTAAGAGATGCTAAGCCAGCTACTGCAAGTTCAGTACTACAAGGTATCACACGTGCTTCATTAGGTACGAAGTCGTTTATCTCTGCTGCTTCATTCCAGGAAACTACAAAAGTGTTGAACGAAGCTGCAATTGCAGGTAAGAAAGACAGAATGTTAGGCTTGAAAGAAAACGTTATTGTTGGTCACTTGATTCCATCAGGTACTGGTGTACGTGGCTACGAGCGTATCATTGTAGGTTCTCAAGAGGAGTACGATAAATTATTAGCTTCTAAACAAGAAGAAGTAGAGGCTTAACCCTTATCAATCCCCAAAAGGGAGTTTGAAATCAATCCCTAGCGTTAATTCGCTAGGGATTTTTTATTTTTTGATTGTTTCCTTTAAAAAGTTAGTTTTGTTAGTATGGAAGAACAACAGAACGAAAATCAATTAAATATAGAATTAGCGGAAGAAATTGCAGAAGGGATTTTTTCAAACTTAGCGATCATTACCCATTCTAATACGGAATTTGTTTTAGATTTTATTAGGGTAATGCCTGGTATCCCAAAGGCAAAAGTAAAGTCTAGAATTATTTTGACGCCTGAACATGCTAAGCGTTTGATGCAGGCAATGCAAGACAATATTGAGAAATTCGAGGCGATTCACGGCCGTATAAAAACACAAGATGAAACTCCATTTCCGATGGGATTTGGTGGCCCAACTGCACAAGCATAACTTATTCGAAGCCATTTACATACTGTAGGTGGCTTTTATTTTTACTGAGAATTTTAAAAAGGTCATTATATTGTTGTTATGCAAAATATATTGGCTGTTCGTGTGAGGCCAGAGGTGGCGAGGTAAGCTTTGAGTTATACCGTAAAAAAGGTTTAGCCC